>Ga0209158_1000344_pt1 | contig 35872 bp, 29 predicted proteins | sample GraSoiAngelo_140_FD_185897 | JGI IMG/M metagenome (GOLD analysis project Ga0209158, IMG submission 185897) | Grasslands soil microbial communities from the Angelo Coastal Reserve, California, USA - 14_0929_12_30cm (SPAdes) (version 2) | ecosystem: Environmental > Terrestrial > Soil > Grasslands ...
CCGGCTTCCATTTGGGCGAACGTGAGCGCATTGCGAAACGCCTCCCTGGCATCGACGTCGTGTGAGAGGCACAGCCCCGTGCGTTTGCCCTCGGGCACGGTGTGGACCAACAGAAAGGGATGCACGCTGTCCTCGTACAGTCCTCGCAGCAGCAGGCGGAACACGTCCCCCGACGGCTCGAACCAGTTGATCCAGCGACGCGCCGCCTCGAAGCTGCGCGCCAGGCGGGGAATCAACGTCGTCTCCTTGAAGCCGAGCCCGAGGGCGTAGGCGAGGCCGCGGCCATACGCGGTCACGGTGAGGGCGGCCGTGCCATTCTCGTACCGCGCCAGCACCTGGGTCCCGGGAGTGACGGTGTACTCGGTGGACCACACCGTTTCCGAGTACAACTTGGGATCGCCCAGGGACACGGTTTGCTCCTCCGGACGATTCAGGTAGCGCAGCGCCGCATCGGCCGTGGCGGCGGTCGCGAAGCTGACGCGAAAGTTGGTACGGCTGGTCGTTGCGCTGGTAATGCCGAAGAGCGGGAAGAACTTGTTGCCTTGCACCTGGGTCGCCAACACGACCCCGCCGCGCTCGACGTACGCGTACAGGGTCTCGCGCTCCGCCGGACTCAACTGTGTGTTGAGCAAGATGCCGCCGACCAAGACGAGCGGCCGCCGAGTGGCCACCGCGACGTCCGACGTCGCCAGGAACGGAATCCCCAGGAGCTCGAGACAGTCCCGCAACGCGAGCTGCTCCTGGAGCGCATCCCGGCTCGACCCTACCTCGAGCACGGCCACGCCCCACTCCGGCGACGCTGCCCTTGCTCCGGTGACGGCCAGCCACAGCGCGGCTCCCGCCAGCAGGCGCGTCACTTCCACAGCTGCAGCGCGACGGGGTTGCCGGCCAGAGCCTCCGCCACCAGCACCAGCCACGCGGACGCCGCCACGCAGGGGACCTGCGTCATTTCGTACTGCAATTCCTGCGAGGCGCAGCGCAGGCCACCGTTGGCCGCCTGCAGCGGTTCCAGGCCGGCGACGATCTGGCGCGCGCGCTGGGACTGTCCCAAGCGGAGATAGGCGAGCGCGACGCCCAACGTTCCCTCGGGCCAAACGATGGGGAGCTCGCGCCACTGCTTGCGCGGGCTCTCATGGAAGAAAAACCTGCCGATTTCCGGGTCTCCATAGATGGGCTGTTCATCGTAGGGGCGATACCCGCTGGCGTCACCGTGCTTGCTGGCGTAGTAGCGGTCGATTACGGCGATGGCCTGCTGCGCCTTTTGGGGCTCGCCGGCGGCGAACAGAAACAGCGCGCCCCAGGCGGCGCAGTCGAGCGCCTTGTTAGGATCAGCGTCACCGAGCGGCGCGAAGCCCTGGTTGAACTGCCGCAGCGAGTCGTTCCAGGCGCTCTGGAGCAATCCGCGTCGTATCCGCTCGGCCGCCTGGGCCCAACGAGCCTCGCCGGTGAGGCCCGCCAGTTGGTGCAAGAAAAACCAGGCGCTGATGTTGTTCTCGGTGCTCACGGCCAGCATCGGCTCGTCCCGATACAGCTCGACCACCTCGTCGCTGGTCGCACGGTAGGCGAGCTGCAGGATGCCCTGCCCCATCCGCAGCAGGCCATCGCGCGGGTCGCGCGGGTCGTTCACGGCGAGCGAGAGCAGGTAGCCGGCGAGCCGGGTGGCCGCCTGCAAGAAGATGGTGCGCTCCCGTTCGCATCCCCGGTCGCGGGCGCAGCCCGGCGCGTGAGTCAGGAAGAAGGTGAAGGCGTATCCCACCCACGCCACCGCCCCCGCGCGGACGAGCGCGCTCTCATGATCCGTTTCCTGCGGCCAATCATTGGCGGTGTTGTAGCCGAACCAGAGGCTGCCGTCGGGTCGGACCAAACGGGCGAGCGCGTGCAGCGTGAACGCCGCTTTGTCTCCGTCACCGGTGGTCAGGAAGACGAGTGCCGCCAGCGCGTCGTCGTACGTGGCCGAGCGATGGAAGCGCCGCGGGAATTCGGCCGGCGCAAGGTCGTAGCTGATCACCAGCCGGCGGCGGCTCGGGTCGGGGTCGGGGACGAGACGATTGGGAATGATCTGTCCCAACAGCCACGGCTTGGTCGCGGACACCCAGCGCGGTGGAGCGCCGTCCGGTGTGGGTGCTCCCTGGGCAATCAAACCGCCGCGCGGCAGCAATCCGCACACCACCACGCATGAGGCAGAGGCAAGCAGCCGGAGATACATGGGGACGGGCGAAACCTAAGGCCGCTCAGTCCTCGAGGCCACCGCCGCTATTGCACTGGGGTCTGCGGCCCCTATCATGGGGGCGACTATGGCGGCCAAGAGTTGGTGGTTGATCATCGCTGGTGTGTGGCGCGCCGGCCTGCTCGCCGCGCAGCTGCCGGCAGCCGACGAGGCGTTCCGGCGGGGGCGGCTCGCCGAAGCACGGGCCAGTTATGAGCGAGTGCTCGCCTCCGACTCGCTCAACGTGCGCGCGTTGTATCGTCTCGCGATCCTGGACGGCTGGGATGCGAAGCTCGATCGCTCGCTCGCGCGGTTCACCAAGCTGCGCCGTCTCGAGCCGCGCGACCCCGACTTCATGGTCGCGCACGCTCGTGTGCTCTCGTGGGCGGGGCGGACTCCGCAGGCCCTGGCGCTGTTCGACTCCGTGCTGGCGCGCGCGCCCGATCGGGCCGACGCGCTGGCGGGACGCGCACGGGTGGTCGCCTGGAGCGGGGACCTCGATCGCGCGGAGCGCTTGTGGCGCGCCGCGCTCGCGCTGCATCCCGACGATGCCGAGCTGCTCTTCGGGCTCGCGCAGACACTGTATTGGCACGATCAGCCGGCGCTCGCCGAGGCCTACCTCACGCGAGCGCGCCGGGTCGCGCCGGGGGACAACGAGGCGCGGGATCTCGCGCGCACCCTGCGAGCGCTGCTGCGGCCGGACGTCCGGACCTCGGTCGACGGCGCCGGCGATACCGACCACAACAACTTCGTGGCGCAAGATGCCACGGTCACGGGCGCGCTCGGCGCAGGCTTGCGGGGGACCCTCCGGGCGGGGTGGCGGCGCGCCACCGATCAGGTGGGCCATGGGTCGAGCTACGGCGGGGGCGGGTTCGTGGTCGCCGCGCTGGGCCGTCGCGTGGAGCTGCGGACCGGCGCGGGGCTGCGGTGGCTCGGCCCCGACATCGGCCCGTCGCGCACACCGGTGACCGCGGAGTTCGGGGTCGGGCTGCGGCCCGCGCGCGACGTGTCCCTGGGCCTGTCCTACAGCCGCGCGCCGTTCGATGAGACCGCCGAGCTGATCCGCCGCGGCTTCGTGCTCGAGGCGGCTGAGCTCGAGTTCGAGCTCGCTCCCGGTCCACGGTGGTCCATCTCGGGAACGACGGGGGCCACGTGGATCTCGGACGGCAACCGGCAGCTGCACGCCTTGGGCGGCGTGCTCGTTCGGCTGCTGCCCGGCTTGCAGCTCGGCCCGTTCGGCCGCGTGCTGACGTTTCACGCGACCCCGCTCAACGGCTACTTCGCCCCGAATCGCTTCTCGGTGCTGGAGGGACGGGCCGTGTACTCGTGGCAGCGGCGGGGGTGGGGCGTGCGGGCCGACGCCGGCGTCGGCACGCAGCAGGTCTCCGACACGGCCGCTCACCAGACCGAATGGCATTTCGGCGTCACGCTGTCTCGCGGCTGGGGGGCGAACAATGAGGTGTCGCTCGTGGGCTCGATCACGAACTCCGCGGGCGCCACCTCGACCACGGGCACGCGAACCGAGCGGTTCAGGTACCGGACGCTGGGGCTGCGGTTCCGCCAGGGGCTCTGACCTAGGGCTTGCGCCCGTGGTCAGTCTAACCCATGCGCGGCGCCCTTTCCCAGGGTGCGGAGCAGGCGGACCGCCTGCGCCTGCTCGCGGGCCGGCAACGCTGCCACGGCCCGGCGCATCGCCGCCGCGTGCGCAGGAAAGATGCGCGCGATGAGCCGCCGCCCGGCCGGGGTGAGGGCCAGCAGCGTCACCCGGCGGTCCGCGGCGCTAGGGCGGCGCCGCACCAGGCCCCGGTCGCACAGCTTGTCCACCACGTAGGTGGTGCTCGAGCTCTCGACCAGGATGCGCCGCTGCACCTCGCACACCGGCAGCTCGCCCTTGTGGTACAGCACCTCCAGCACGCCGAACTCGGTGCTCCCGAGCCCGAAGCGGGCGATGCTGGCCCGCGAATGGTGCTCGACCGCGTCGAACGCCCGGGCCAGCACGATCCACAGCTTGAGGGGGGTGGGGGAAGGCAGCGATGGCTTCATCTTGCTCCAGGAACCGTGGCCCCAGGGGATGTGTTCCCACGTTGGTAGAGATCGAATATCTCGATTTCGAGATAAATTGTCCGTTTGCGTGGGAGGTGTCAAATGTTGGCAGATCTGGGGTTGTTGGCCTTGCGGTTGACGCTCGGCGCCGTGTTCCTGGCCCACGGGGCCCAGAAATCGGTCGGTGCGTTCGGTGGCCCGGGCTTCGCCGGCGCGAGCGGGTTCATCGCGAGCATAGGGTTCCGGCCGGCGCGGCTGTGGACGGCGCTCGCGGTGGGCGGGGAGCTCGTCGCCGGGGCGTTGTTCGTGCTGGGCTTGCTGACGCCGCTCGCCGCGTTGCTGGTGCTCGGCACCATGGCGGTCGCGATCGCCAAGGTACACGGGCCCAAGGGGTTCTTCAGTCAGAACGGTGGTTACGAGTACAACCTGGTGCTGATCATCGCCGCCCTGGCGGTGGCGGCGCTCGGACCGGGGGCGTTCTCGCTCGACCACGTGTTGGGGCTGGTGCGGTAAGGCGCCGCCCTTGAATAGCCGATGAAGGGGCGCAGCATGCTGCGCCCCTACATGATGCTGCGCCCCTACTTAGATTCTCACCGGCCTTCGACCGGGTAGCGAAACCTGGACCGGCTCGTTCCGAAGCTCGTCACCACGCTCAAGGGTTACACCCGCGAACAGTGCTTCGCGGACGCGGTGGCGGGGGTAATCGTCGGCATCGTCGCGTTGCCGCTCGCGATCGCGTTTGCGATCGCGAGCGGCGTCACGCCGGAGCGCGGCCTCTTCACGGCGATCGTCGCCGGGTTCCTGATCTCCGCGCTGGGCGGGTCGCGCGTCCAGATCGGCGGGCCGACCGGGGCCTTCGTGGTGATCGTCTACGCCATCGTGCAGCGCCACGGGGTCGAAGGGCTCGCGGCGGCGACCATGATGGCGGGCGTGATCCTCGTCATCTTCGGCGTCGTGCGCCTGGGCGGCGCGATCAAGTTCATCCCCTACCCGGTCACGATCGGGTTCACGAGCGGCATCGCGCTCATCATCTTCTCGAGTCAGGTGAAGGACTTCCTCGGCCTTCGCATGGGGGCCGTGCCGGCCGATTTCGTCGGGAAGTGGCAAGCCATCGGCGCCCACCTCGACACGGTCGATCCCTGGGCGCTGCTCGTCGGGTTGACGGCGCTCGCGATCATCGTGGGATGGCCGCTCGTGAACCGCCGGGTGCCGAGCCCGTTCGTGGCGCTCATCGCCACCACGGCCATGGTCCAGCTGCTGCACTTCCCGGTGGAGACGATCGGCTCGCGCTTCGGCGCGATCAACGCGGCCCTGCCGGCGCCCGCCCTTCCGGCGGTGACGCCACAGCAGCTCCCCGGGCTCCTGGCGCCGGCGTTCACGATCGCGCTGCTCGGCGCGATCGAGTCGCTCCTCTCGGCCGTCGTGGCCGACGGCATGATCGGGGGCCGGCACCGCTCGAACATGGAGCTGGTGGCGCAGGGGGTGGCGAACATCGTCGCGCCGCTGTTCGGCGGTATCCCCGCGACCGGCGCGATCGCGCGCACGGCCACCAACGTCAAGAACGGCGGCCGCACGCCGGTGGCGGGGATGGTGCACGCGGTCACGCTGCTCCTCATCACGCTGTTCTTCGGGCGCTGGGCCGGGCTGATCCCGATGGCGACGCTCGCGGCGATCCTGCTGGTCGTCGCCTACGGCATGAGCGAGTGGCGTACCTTCAAGGCCGAGTTTCGCGCGCCCAAGAGCGACGTCGTGGTGCTGCTCACCACCTTCCTCCTGACGGTGCTGGTGGATCTCACCGTCGCGATCGAGGTGGGGATGGTGCTCGCCGCCTTCCTGTTCATGCGGCGCATGGCGGAGGTCGTGAACATCAACGTGCTCACGCACGAGTTCCACGATCCGACGGACGACTTCGAGAACGATCCCAATGCCGTGCGGCGCCGGGTGGTCCCGCCCGGGGTCGAGGTCTTCGAGATCACGGGTCCGTTCTTCTTCGGGGCGGCCGAGACGCTGCGGGACCGCCTCGGCGCCATCGCCGCACATCCCAAAGTGCTCATCATCCGCCTGCGGCACGTGCCGGCGATCGACTCGACGGGCCTGCACGCGCTGCGCGAGCTGGTCAAGCGGAGCCGCCGGGAGGGCACGCTGGTGCTCCTCGCCGACGTGCACGCCCAACCCGTGGTCGCGCTCGAGCGCTCCGGGCTGTACGACGAGCTCGGCGAGGAGAACGTCCATGGCAACATCGACGATGCCTTGAACCGCGCCCGCGCGCACCTCGGCCTGCCGCCCTTGCCGCGGCCCGGATTCGCGACCCCGACGGTGGCCCGGGAGAAGGAAAAGGGGTGATTCCCACGTTGCGCGCCCTCCCCCCCCGCCGATAGCGTACGGAGACATGAAACAATGGCTCGAAACCCGGGAAGTACTCGACCGCCTGGTGCAGCTCGCCCGGGCGGGGGGGGGGCGCGCCGCGCTCGCGACCGTCGTGCGGGTGCGCGGCTCGGCGTACCGTCACGAAGGAGCGAAGCTGCTCGTCGCCGAGGATGGCAGCACCACGGGCAACGTGAGCGGTGGGTGTCTCGAGCAGGATGTGCGCGAGGTAGCACTGCACGTCGTCCGTACGGGGCGGCCCGAGCTCCGCAGCTACTGCTCGAGCGCCGACGAGATCGCCGCATGGGACCTGGGCGTGGGGTGTGAGGGCGAGGTCCTCGTGTTCGTGGAACCGGTGACGGAGCCCCGCCTGCGGGAGCGGGCGCTGCTCGACGGCCGCCGGCCCTTTGCGGTGTGCGGTATGATGCCGGGGAAGGGGGAAGGGGGCAGGGGCAGGCTCATCGTCACCCACGATGCGGCCGAGGGCGACCTCGGTTCGGCTGACCTGAACGCCCGCGTGGCGCGACAGGCTCGCACGCTGCTCGGTAGCGAGCAGTCGGGTCTGCACGAGATCGGTGGTCACACGGTGTTTTTCGATGTGTTCAGCCCGCCGCCGCAGCTCGTACTGCTCGGTGCAGGCGAGGATGCCCGGCCGCTCGCTCGGCTGGCGGCGGAAGTCGGATTTCGCGTGGTGATCGTGGACCGCCGCCCCGGCTATCTCACCGTCGAGCGGTTTCCGAGCGCGGCGCGACTGGTCGAGAGCGACGGCGCCGAGCTGGCCGAGCGGCTGCCGCTCGACGCCGCGAGCTACGCCGTCGTGATGACGCACAACTTCGCGGACGACGCAGCCTACCTCCAGGCACTGCTGGGTACGCCCGCCGCCTACATCGGTATGCTAGGGCCCCGCCAGCGCACCGAGCGCATCGTGCGCAACCTGAGCGCCGCCGGGCCGGTCGATGAAGCGCGGATCTACGGTCCCGTCGGTCTCGACATCGGCACCGACGGCGCCGAGCAGGTCGCACTCGCGGTGATCGCCGAGGTGCTCGCCGTGCGGTCCGGGCGGCGCGCGGACTCGCTGCGCGAGCGTCCCACGCCGATCCATGCCCCGCCAGACTGAGCGCGCCAGCGTCGCGGGGGTGATCCTCGCCGCCGGCGCGTCGCGCCGCATGGGAGCGGGTCGCAACAAGATGCTGCTGCAGCTCGAAGGCGAGTCGCTCCTGCGGCGCGCCGCCCGCCGGGCGCTCGTGGTCGGGCTCTCGCCCGTGGTTGTCGTGCTCGGCCACGAGGCCGATCGAGCCAGGGCCGAGCTGAAAGGGCTGTCGTGCGAGTCCGTCGTGAACCCCGACTTCACCGGGCCGACGAGCGGGTCTCTGCACAAGGGCCTCGAGCAACTCGGCTCCAACGTTGGGGCCGCCGTCGTGATGCTGGGGGATATGGTGCTGGTCACCGAACAGATGCTCAGCGGCCTCGTCGCGGCGGCGCGCGGCACGGAGGCGCCGCTCGTGGTGTCGCGTTATGGCAATGTCACGGCCCCGCCGCTGCTGTTCCGCCGGGCCCTGTTCGGCGAGCTGCTGGCTTGGAGCGGGGAAGGGTGCGGCAAGGCCGTCGTCCAGGCGCATCTTGCCGAGGCCGTGTTCGTGGATTGGCCGGACGCCGCGCTAGCGGACATCGATACGCCGGAAGACCTCGCGGCGGCGGAGGCGCACCTCGCCCGCCGCTAGGGACCGGGCAGCCGCGCTTCCCACTCCTCCAACGAGCGAGGCCAGTCCTCCTGCAACAGACGCGACAGCGCCCGATCGGCGAGCACCCGCCCGCCGGTCTGGCACGTCGCGCAGTAGTTCACCTCGTTTGCGGCGTAGCGGATGCGCTGGACCGGCGAGCCGCACACTGGACACGGCTTGCGATACCGGCCGTGTACCGCCATCTCGTCTCGAAACGCCGTGACCCCCTCGGGGAAGGCGTCCCCCGTCGCCGCGCGCAAGCGCTCGATCCAGGCGCGCAGCGTATCTCGCGTGGCGTTGTAGAGCCGCTCGACTTCCTCCGCGCTGAGCTGGCTCGTCAGCTTGAGCGGCGATAGCCGCGCCGCGTGCAGGATCTCGTCCGAGTACGCGTTCCCCACGCCCGAAAACAGTCGCGGATCCGTGAGGGCGCGCTTGAGCGTGTGGGACTCGCGCGTCAGGGCCGCTTGGAACGCGGGCAAGTCGGCCGTGAGCACGTCGATGCCGCCGGGGTCGTGGGCGGCGAGGCCCGCCGCGCCTCGCGCGAGATAGAGGGACGCGCGGTGCGTGCTCCCTGCCTCCGTGAGAAGCAAGGTCCCGGCCGGAAAATCGAACGCCGCGAGCCCCAGCCGCCCGGGAATCGGGGCGCCAGGCGGTTTCCACCGCAGCCGGCCCGCGATCATGAGATGCACGATGACGAAGTACTCGTCGTCGAAGCCGAAGACGATGCGCTTTCCGAGCCTCCCGAGCCGCCGCACGCTGCGGCCCGCGAGGTCCTCAGGACGGGGGTCGACCGATCGAAGCAGGAACGGGCTCGCGATGCGCAGCCGCTCCAGGCGTTCTCCCACGACGCGTGATTGCAGCGCCTCCAGATACATCACGATGTCGGGAAGCTCGGGCATGGCGGGTTCGTTCCTCGACGAACGGCATAGGATGGCAGTGCCGCGGCGTGCCCACCAGGCCCCTGCTCGCTCGCTCGGGCGCGTCCGTTTAGCTTGCAGGTCGATATGACCGCCACCCTGACCGAGAGCCCCGCCCTCCCCGAGCGGATCGCGGGATTGGCGAAGCTGGCGCGCAACCTGAGCTGGAGCTGGAACCACGATGCGCGCGCCCTGTTCCGCTCGATCGATCCGACGCTGTGGCGCCTGACGCGCCACAACCCGTTCGCCCTGCTGCGGCGCGTCGAGCCCGCGAGGCTGGCGGCGTGCGCCGCCGATCCCGAGTTCCTGCGCCAGTACGATGCCCTGATGGAGCAGGCCGCGCGAGAGGCGTCGAACGCCGGGACGTGGTACGCCACCACGTATCCCGACCTGACGAGCAGTACGGTGGCCTACTTCTGCGCCGAGTTCGGGCTGCACAACTCGGTGCCGATCTACTCGGGCGGCCTGGGGATCCTGGCGGGGGACCAGTGCAAGGCCGCATCCGACTTGGGTGTGCCGCTGGTCGGCGTCGGGCTGCTCTACACGCGGGGCTACTTCGACCAACGCCTCCGCCTGGACGGCTGGCAGGAGGACGCCGACGAGCGATTCGACGTGTCGCTCACGCCGCTCGAACGGGTGCTGGGTCCCGGGGGCGCGCCCGCCGTGATCACCGTGCCGACGGGCGGCCGAGCGGTGGGCGTGGGCGCCTGGCGGGTGATGGTCGGACGCGTGCCGGTGTACCTGCTCGACACCGACCTGGAGCAGAACGACCCCGCGGACCGCGAGCTGTCGCACCGGCTGTACGGCGGGGCGCACGACCTCCGAATGCGGCAGGAGTGGATCCTGGGTGTGGGTGGCGTGCGCGTGTTGCGCGCCTTGGGCCTCCAACCCGCCACCTGGCATGCCAACGAGGGGCACGCCGCGTTCATGCTGCTCGAGCGCGTCCGCGAGCTCGTGGCGCAGGGAACCCCGTTCGATGAAGCCGTCCGTCGCGTCCGCGCGACCAGCATCTTCACGACCCACACCCCCGTGCCGGCCGGTCATGACGCGTTCTCGCTGGAGCAGGTCGTGGCGTGCACGGGTCCGATCTGGGAAGAGATGGGGGTGGGCCGGGAGGCCGTACTGCGGCTCGGGCATCATCCGGTGCGCGATCACGGCCAGTTCCACATGCCGGTCCTCGCCATGCGGTTATCCCAGCAGGTGAACGGTGTCGCGCGCCGCCATGGCGAGGTATCGCGGCGCATGTGGGCCGGTCTCTGGCCGGGCCGGGACCCCGCGCGCGTCCCGATCGGTCACGTGACGAACGGCGTGCACCTCGCCACGTGGATGTCCCATCGCATGACCGACTTGCTCTACGCCCACCTCGGCCCGGATTGGCCCGGCCGGGTGGACGAGCCGGGCTTCTGGGACTCGGCTCTCGGGCTCGAGAACGCCGCCGTGTGGGAGACGCACCGGGAGCTGAAGGGGACGCTGTTGCGGGCGATCCGGGACGATGCCCGGCGGCGTTGGGCGGACCAGTGGAAGGAAGCACTCCACCTGGTGGGCGCCGGAACGCTGCTCGAGGAACGCGCCTTGACGATCGGATTCGCCCGGCGGTTCGCGACCTACAAGCGGGCGTCGCTGATCTTCCGGGATCTCGACCGATTACAACGCCTGCTGGCCAACCCGTGGCGGCCGGTCCAACTTGTCTTCTCCGGGAAGGCGCACCCAGCCGACGAGCCCGGCAAGCAGATGCTCAAGAGCGTCTACGCGCTCACGCGCGAAGCCCGGTTCGAGGGCCGGATCGCCTTCCTGGAAGACTACGAGATGCACCTTGCGCACAACCTGGTGCAGGGCGTCGATCTGTGGCTCAACCTGCCGCGCCCGCCACTCGAGGCGTCGGGGACGAGCGGCATGAAGGCCGCGCTGAACGGGGTCCCCCAGCTCGGCACCCTGGACGGATGGTGGGCGGAAGGGTACGATGGCCGGAACGGGTGGGCCATTCCCGCCGCCCCGGATGGCCCGGACGCCGACGCGGATGCCGCCGACGCCGACCAGCTGTACCGCTTGCTCGAAGAGGAAGTGGTGCCGCTGTTCTACGACCGCGACGCGCGCGACGTGCCGCTCGGCTGGGTGGACAAGATGAAGCATGCGCTGCGCGTGGCCGGCCGGCACTTCACCGCCCAGCGCATGGTGCGGCAATACGTGACCGAGTACTACGTCCCGGCGATCAAGGGTCAGCTCCCGGGAGACGATCCGCCCGCTGCGTGAGCCAGGCCCGTTGTCCGGAAGGGAGCAGGCTACGACCACCCGAGCGCCGAAGCCCGCCCGTGCCCGCACGAGGAGCCGCCCCAAGGCTGGACCCGTCGCGGCTCCGCCCGCACCCACACCCGCAGCGGAACGGATCGGCGTCGTCCACCTGACGGCGGAGTACTGGCCGTTCGCGCGCACCGGCGGGCTGGGAGAGGCCGTGAGCGGGTTGGCGACGTTCCAGGCGGCCGCCGGCATGCCCACGACCGTCGTGCTGCCGCTGTACCGCCAGGTCCGCGCGACCGCCCCGTCCTTGGAGCGCGCAGGGCCGCCGTTCACGGTCACGTTCGGCGACCGGACCGAGACCGCGTGGCTGTACCGCGCGCAGGACGGCGCCGCGCTGGGACCGCAGGTCTTCTTCATCGAGCACCCCGACTTCTTCGACCGGGCGGGGATCTACGGCGACGACAGCGGCGACTACCCGGACAACGCCCTCCGGTTCGCGTTCTTCTGTGCGGCGGCGCTGACCGTCCTGCCGCAGATCGCGCCCGAGGCCCGGGTGCTCCACGCGCACGACTGGCACACCGGTCTGGCGCCGGTCTATCTGCGCACCGTGTTCAGCGGCGAGTCGCTGCACCGCCGGCTGGGCAGCGTGCTGTCGGTGCACAACGCCGGATTCCAGGGGCACTTCCCGGCCGAGACCGTGGCCGCGCTGGGGCTGCCGGGTGACTTGTACAACCCGCGGGTGTTCGAGTGGTACGGCCGGATGAACATCCTCAAGGGCGGGCTGACGTTCGCGGATCTGGCCGTCACCGTCAGTCCCACCCACGCGCGCGAGCTGCTGACGCCGGAGGGCGGGTTCGGTCTGCAAGAGAAGTTCATCGAGCTGGGCGACCGGGTCGTGGGGATCCTGAACGGCATCGACGCGGCAGCCTGGAACCCGGCGACGGACCCGCACATCCCGGCGAACTACTCGATCGACGATCTCGCCGGCAAGCGGCGCTGCAAGGCCGCGCTGCAGCAGGCGTACGGTTTGTCGCCGGGCGCCCATACGCCGCTCTTCGGGATGAGCGCGCGCCTGGTGTCGCAGAAAGGGCTGGATCTCGTGCTCGGCGCCGACCTGCTCGGCAGCTCGGACGCGCAGTTCATCTTTCTCGGCTCGGGGGAGCACCGCTACCACGCGGCGCTCACCGACCTCGCTGCGGCCAACCCCGAGCGCGTCGCGGTGGAGTTCGCCTTCACCGACCACCTGGAGCACGGGTTGCTTGCCGGGGCGGACCTGCTCCTCATGCCGTCGCTGTACGAGCCGTGCGGGCTCACGCAGATGCGGGCGCAGCGGTACGGCACCATCCCGGTCGCCCGCCGGACGGGGGGCCTGCACGACAGCATCGCGGACGGGGAGACCGGTTTTCTGTTCAACGCCTACGAGCCCGCCGCGCTGGAGCAGGCGGTGCAGGGCGCGCTGGCCGGCTATCGCGACCGCGCCGCCTGGCGGACGATCATGCGGCGCGCGATGGCTCAGCAGTTCGGGTGGGACGGCTCGGCCGCCCGCTATCTGGACGTCTACCGGCGCGCCCTCGCCCTCCGCGCCACGGCGGGCTGACCGCGCGGATGGATTTCGTCCTCGCGCTGCACAGTCATTTGCCGTACGTGCTGCATCACGGGCGGTGGCCCCACGGCAGCGACTGGCTGTGTGAAGCTGCGCTCGACACCTATCTCCCGCTCGTCGAGCAGCTGCAGCAGCTGGCGGACCAGGACGTCCCGTCGCCCGTGACGATCGGCTTCACGCCGGTGCTCGCCAATCAGCTCGCGAGCGCAGCCTTCGCCCAGGAGCTCGAGGCGTTCTTCGACCAGCGCGAGACCGCGTGTCAGGAAGCACCCGCCTCGCTGGCCGCGACCGGTGACACGGCCCTCTTGCCTCTCGTGAGTTTCTGGCAGGCGCGGTTTCGCCGTCTCCGTGATCTGTTCCACTCCCTCGACCACGACCTGGTGACGGCGTTCCGCCGCTTCCAGGACGCGGGCCGACTCGAGATCATCGGCTCGGCGGCGACGCACGGCTACCTCCCGCTGCTCGCGTGCGACGAAAGCATCCGACTGCAGCTCGTGGTGGGACGGAACGAGCACCGGCGCCTGTTCGGTCGCGATCCCGTCGGCTGCTGGCTCCCGGAGTGCGCCTATCGTCCCCGCAAGGGGCGGCGGCCCGGCATCGAAGAACAGCTCGCGGCCGCCGGGTTCCGGTACTTCTTCACCGATGCGCACCTCGCGCAGGCCGGCGATCCGCTGGGGAGTTACGGGGAGGTGCCGCTGGGCGCCGAGCGGTTCGATGCCGCACGAGCCGAGGGGCAAGCGGCGCCCGGGAAGCGGAGCGTGCGGACGCCGTACCAGGCGTATCGGGTGAGCCCGCCCCGTGCCAAGCAGAGCGTGGCGGCGCTGGTGCGCGACCCCCGATCGTCGATGCAGGTCTGGAGCCGCCACCACGGCTACCCGGGCGACGAGTGGTACCTCGAGTTCCACAAGATCCGCTGGCCCGGCGGGCTCAAGCTCTGGCGGGTGACGGGACCCGACGTGGATCTGGGTGCGAAACGGGCGTACGAGCCCGCGGCCGCGCTCGGCCGGGTCGGCGAGCATGGCCGTCATTTCGCGCACCTGCTCGCCGGCATCGCGGCCGAGCAAGGGGGGCGTGGCGCGGGAACAGGGGTCATCGTCGCGCCGTTCGATACGGAGCTGTTCGGTCACTGGTGGTTCGAGGGCGTGGACTTCCTCGCGGCGACCTATCGCGAGCTGCGCCATCATCCCGGCGTGCGCCCGGTGACCGCGTCGCAGCACCTGACGAGCCATCCCGCTGGCGTCGCGCTCCGCCTCGCAGAAGGCTCCTGGGGCGTGAACGGCGATCATACGATGTGGCTCAACGACCGCACGGCGTGGACATGGCCGCGCCTCCACGCCCTGGAGGGCGCCTTCTGGAAGGCGGCGCCCGCGGCACTCGCCGCTGCCGGCGCCCGGCCGGCGCTGGCGCAGGCGGCGCGCGAGCTGCTGCTCGCCCAGGCCTCCGACTGGCAGTTCATGATCTCGACCGGGGCGGTGCCGGATTACGCCGAGCGCCGGTTCAAGCTGCACTGCGATGATGCGGAGCGGCTGGTGGCGGCCCTCGAGTCCGGATCGTCGGACGGCGTGCGGCTGGCGGCGGAGCTGGAGCAGCGTGACGCGCTGTTCCCGAACGTGCTCGAGGCGGTCGCGGAGGTGCTGGGCGCTTGAGCGTCCGGTCGATCGTGATCCACGGGCACTTCTATCAGCCCCCACGCGAAGACCCGTGGCTGAATCAGGTCGCGGCCGAGCCGTCCGCGGCGCCGTATCACGACTGGAACGAGCGCATCGAGCGGGAGTCCTACCGCGCCGTGGTCGCCGCGCGGCTGTATGCTCCGGACGGACGCATCGCCCAGATCGTCAACACGCTGGCCTCGATCAGCTTCAACTTCGGCGCGACGCTGCTCGAGTGGCTGGAGCGCGAGGCGCCGGCGACCTACGCGGCGGTGCTCGAGGCCGACGGCGCGAGCCGCGCGCGGCACGCCGGGCACGGGAACGCGATCGCCATGCCCTACCACCACGTCATCATGCCGCTCGCGTCCCGGCGCGACAAGATCACCGAAGTGCGCTGGGGGATCGCGGACTTTCGCCGCCGCTTCGGACGCGACCCCGAGGGGATGTGGCTTCCCGAGACGGCGGTGGACCCCGACACCCTGGATGTGCTCGCGGCCGAAGGGATCACCTTCACGATCCTGGCGCCGCATCAGGTGGAGCAGGCGCCGGCCGACGGCTCCGCCGGGCGCTACCGGACCCCGGGTGGCCGGTCGATCGCGCTGTTCGTATACGACGGGCCGATCTCCCACGATGTCGCCTTCGGAGCGTTGCTCAAGGATGCCGCGGCATGGGCGGAGCGGCTGCTCGCCCCGGGCAAGCGGGGCGAGAGCGAGCGGCGGCTCGTGGCCGTGGCGACGGACGGGGAGACGTACGGCCACCATCACAAGTTCGGCGAGGTGGCGCTCGCCTGGGTGCTGCGGGAGCTGGAGCGGCGCCGCGGCGTGCGGGTGGAGAATTTCGCCGCCTTCTTGGCCCGGCACCGGCCCGAGCAGGACGTGAAGCTCGTGGCGCCGACCTCGTGGAGCTGCGTGCACGGCGTGGAGCGATGGCGCGCGGATTGCGGCTGCCGGATGGCGCCGGAGCGGCCCACGCAGCAGCGCTGGCGCGCGCCGTTGCGCGAAGCGCTCGACTGGCTGGCGGGCGAGCTGCACGCGCGCTTCGAGCGGGAGGGCGGGGAGCTGTTCGACGACCCCTGGGCGGCGCGTGACGCCTACGGCACGGTCGCCGGTGATCGCACGGCGGAGGGTCGCGGGCGGGAGCTGCTCGAGCTCGAGCGCAACGCCCTGCGGATGTTCACATCGTGCGGGTGGTTCTTCGACGACATCGCCGGGATCGAGACCGTGCAGATCCTCCGCTACGCCGCGCGCGCGATCGAGCTGGCCGGCGCGGATGCGCCGCGGCTCGAGGCGGGAGTGCTCGAGCGGCTGGCGCGCGCCCAGAGCAACGAGCCCGGAGAGGGGAGCGGGCGCGACGTCTACCTGCACCACGTCAAGCGACGTGTCCCGGTCGAGTCGGTGTCACGGACGGAAGCGCACACCGGTGACCCCGGGGGCGACGCGGCGCGGGACCTGCTCCGCGCCGTCCTGGCGCTCGAGCACGACCACTCGGCGCGCGCGATCGCGGCCGTCACCGAGCTGGCCGATCGCGCGCAGCGCGACGGCGGGCACATCCCGTTCGATGCCCAGACCGCGTTCTACCGGATCCGAGCCGCATCCCCCCCTGAGCGGGCCGCGCGGCTCGCCGCCGTTGCCTGGCGGCTCGGCTTCGCCGACGGGGAGGGGGAGGGAGCGCGGAAGGGAGGCGGCGACTAGGTGGACCCGCTGCGCTTCGTCTTCGGGGTGCACTTCCACCAGCCGGTGGGGAACTTCGACCACGTGTTCGAGCAGCACGTGCGCGACGTGTACCGCCCGCTCCTGGAGCGGTTGGCCGAGCGGGAGTTCTTCCCCATCGCGCTCCACATCTCAGGCCCGCTGCTCGAATGGCTCGAGGCGCATGAGGCCGCGTTGCTCGACCGCATCGGCGGGCTCGCCGGGGACGGCCGGCTGGAGCTGCTGCTGTCGGGGTTGTACGAGCCCGTGCTCGCCTCACTTCCGCGGGAGGACCGCGTCGAGCAGATCCGCTGGATGCGCGAGGCGGTCGAGCGGCGGTTCGGGGGGAAAGCGCACGGTGGCGGGTTATGGCTGACCGAGCGGGTGTGGGAGCCCGAGCTGGCCGCCGACCTGGCGCAGGCGGGCGTCCGCTACGCCTTCGTGGACGACCGTCATTTCCTCGTTACGGGTTTTGCCGGCGATCGCCTGCACGCTCCCTTCTGGACCGAAAGCGACGGCAAGCGCGTCGCGTTGTTTCCGATCGACGAGCGGCTGCGCTACTTGATCCCTTTCCAGCCGCCGGCGGACACGGCGGCCTATCTGCGGCTGCTGCGGGAGCGCGGCGCGCCGCTCGCCGTGTTCGTGGACGACGGCGAGAAGTTCGGCGGCTGGCCGGGCACGAAGGAATGGGTGTACGAGCGCGGCTGGCTGGCCCAGTTCCTCGACGCCATGGGCGCACTGGTCGCGAGTGGCGAGATCCGTCTCACGACGCCGGCGACGGCCCTGGCCGAGGTGCCGAGCGGTGGACTCGCCTACCTGCCGACGGCGTCGTACCGCGAGATGGAGGGCTGGGCGTTGCCGCCCGAAGCCGCGCTCAGACTGGCGCGACTCGAGCGCGATCTCGGGGAGGAGCGGCTGGCCGGTCCCGACGGCGCGTTGGTGCGTGGGGCGCACTGGCGGAATTTCTTCGTGCGCTATGCCGAGTCGAACTGGATGCACAAGAAGATGCAGGCGCTGTCGGCCTTGTGCCGGCGCTCGGGCGAGCCGGCAGCGGCGCGCCGGGCGATCGGCCGCGCGCAGTGCAATGATGCGTACTGGCACGGCGTCTTCGGAGGGCTGTATCTGCCGCATCTGCGACACGCCATCTGGCGCCACCTCGCGCTGGCCGAGGGCGAGCTGCGGCGCGGCGCGCCGCTCGCCGTCGAGCGCCTCGACCTGGACGGCGACGGATTCGAGGAGATCTGGATTCATGCCGCCGGGTTCTCCGCCGTCGTCAGCCCGCGGCGCGGCGGCGTGATCGAGGAGTACACGCACTTCGGCAACGGGGTCAACTACGCCGCCGTGGTGACGCGCCGGTTCGAAGCCTATCACGCGCTCGCGCGCGAACAGGCGGCGCACGCCACCGCGCCCGTGCCCGACGCGGGGGATGGAGGGGGGGGCGAGGGCGGCGCGCCGAGCATTCACGACATCGAGAAGCGAGTGCGGCTCGACCGGCTGCCGCCGGTCGATCGCGACGGGCGCGCGCTGTTCGTCGACCGCGTGCTTCCCGCCGACCTGACCCTGGACGTGTACGCGAGCGGCGAGTACGAGCCGGTCGCCTCGTGGGCGGCGGAGCCCGTGGCGGCGGACGTGCGCACGACGGGCGAGGCGGTCGAGGTCACGTGCCGGGCCCGCGGGCTCGAGAAGCGGTTCCGCTTCGCCGCCGGCGGCGGGCTGACCGTGACCTATCGCTGGGGCGCGGCGCGCCTGCCGGCGACCGCATGGTTCGCCCCGGAGATCTCGCTCGCGCACCCGCTCGAGCTCTCGTGTGCGCCGGAAGCCGACGTGTGGTCGTTTCCCATCGCCACGGTGTCGAAGTCGGAACGGGGGCTGGACGAGACGGTGCAGGGGCGCTCGCTCACACCGCGCTGGCCGGTGACGCTGGGCGAAGCGCGGATCGAGATCCCATGGACCCGGTGATCGCGAAGGGGACGTGCTTCCCGCTCTTCGCGTTCGACGTGGCGCGGGCGATCGACCTGGACGCGGCCGAGCGTCGCATCCTCGCCGGCACTGAGCGCCAGACGGTAAAGCAGCGGCGGCGCGCGCCCGCGAACTTCGAGTACCGGCCGGCGCCGCTGCGCGTGACGCGGCAGGGGGAGGCCCACGTCCTGGGCGCCTACCGCACCGCGCCGACGCTCGAGCTCGTGCTGTACGACTTCGGCGCGATCTCGGCGAGCTACGCCGTCTCGATCGAGGGATCGCTGATGGGACTTCCGGCGCTGGCGTACGAGCTGTGGGGAAATGAGCGGCTCGTGGCTGATGCCCGCCGGCACGTGGAGGAGTTGCTGGCGACGGCGGGGGACGCGGCCCTGCGACCTCGCGTCGCGAATGTCGTCGAGGACTACTCGATCTTTCAGATCGAAGCGTTCGCGACGCCGTGCCCCGCGTCAGCCCTGTGGACCGAGCACGGCCACACGGTCGCTCAGGTGCTGCGGGCGGAGCCGCGCACGCTGTCCCAGCAAGAGGTGGCCGATGCGACGGCCTCGCGGCTGTCGTTCGGTCCCGACGACGCGACGTTCATCGACACCGATGCGACGCTGCTGTTCGACGCCGAGGGCGACGACGTGCGCGCCGTGCTCGAGTTCGCCAACATCCAGCTGCTCGAGATGCGGTTCCTGGACCAGCAGCTCGACGACGTGCTGGAGGGGGCGTACGAGCTGCTCCAGCCGCGTCCGACGCGCATCGGCGCCCCGGGGCGCGGAGGCCCCGACTTGCGACGCCTGGCCCGGCTGCAGCTCGACGGGGCGATCCTGTTCGAGCAGGTGACCAACGCGCTCAAGCTGGTGGGCGATCAGTACTTGGCGCGGGTGTATTCGCTCGCGTCCCGGCGCTTCCATCTCGGCGAATGGGACGCGAGCATCACCCGCAAGCTGCAGACGATCGACAGCATCTACGCCAAGATGGCGGACCGGACGGCGAGCCGGCGGATGGAGATCCTCGAGTGGATCATCATCGTGCTGATCGCCGTCTCCATCATTTTGTCGGTCGTCCCGGTGCTGCCCCGACACTGAAAGTCGGGCGCCGCGCCATGTGACCCCCGTCACGTCCCGTGCGCCACCTCGCCTTCATCATGCTGGGCTCACTCCTCACGCGGGCGTCCGCCGATGCGATTCAGGGTCTCCCTGATGCTCTTCACGTTGGTTCTGGCAGGCTTCGCTGAGCGTGCGTTCGCCCAGCGACCCGATTCCGCCGCCCAGCGGCCGGACACCAGCCTGTCGGCGTTGAAGAAACTGAGTATCGAGCAGCTGATGAACTTGCAGGTCACCTCCGTCTCGAGGCGTCCCGAGCGATTGGCGCAGACGGCCTCCGCCATCCAAGTGATCACGGGGGACGCCATCCGCCGCTCCGGCGCGTCCAGTCTCCCCGAGGCACTTCGCCTCGCCACCAACTTGCAGGTCGCCCAGGTCGATTCCCGCCAATGGGCCATCAGTGCGCGCGGCTTCAACAGCACGACGGCCAACAAGTTGCTCGTACTCATCGACGGGCGCACGGTGTACACGCCGTTGTTTTCAGGCGTGTTTTGGGATGTGCAGGAGCTGCCCCTCGCGGACATCGACCGGATCGAAGTCATCAGCGGGCCCGGCGCGACCTTGTGGGGGGCCAACGCCGTCAACGGCGTCATCAACGTCATCACGAAGGACGCCAAAGACACGCAAGGGCTGCTCCTGTCGGGCGGCGGCGGGAGCGAGCAGCGTGGCTTTGGAACGGTCCGTTATGGGGCAGCGCTGGGCTCCACGGTTCGCGCTCGGATCTACGGCAGGGGTTTTGATCGCGCGTCGACGGTGTTACCCAGCGGCCAGGACGCAGTCGACGACTGGCATCTATGGCAGGGTGGGTTCCGTTTGGATTGGGACGAGGCGAGCGTGAACCGGGTCACCCTGCAAGGCGATCTGTACGATGGCCACATCAGTCAGCCCACCGTCAGTGACATCGGCGTCAGCGGCGGCAACGTGATGGCGAAGTGGTCGCACACCATCTCCGAAAGGTCCAGCCTCGCAGCCCAGCTGTACTACGACCGGACCCACCGCCACATTCCAGGCACGTTTGGGGAAGATCTCGACACCTACGACGTCGACGTGCAGCACGCCGCGCGCTTGGGCGCCCGGCACGACGTGGTTTGGGGCCTCGGCTACCGCCTGATCAACGATCGCGTCGCCAACAGTGCCATGCTGGCCTTCCTGCCGCCGGGGGTCGCGCGACAGTGGTTCACCGGATTTGTCCAGGACGAGATCGCGCTCGTTCCCGACCGGGTGCACGTGGTCCTCGGCACCAAGATCGAGCACAACGACTATGTCGGCTTCGAGATCCAACCCAGTGGCCGGGTAAACTGGAGGCTGACCCCGTCCGGAACCCTTTGGGCAGCCGTCTCGCGGGCGTTGCGCTCGCCGTCGCGAATCGACCGGGAGCTCTTCGCCCCGGCCCAGCCGCCTTACTTCCTCGCCGGCGGTCCGGACTTCCATTCAGAGGAAGAGCTGGCGTATGAGCTGGGATACCGCCATCAACGCGGGGCGCTCGCGCTCTCCGTGGCCACGTTCTACAGCCGCTACCACGGGCTGCGCAGCCTGGAGAGGGCCAGTCCCACGTCCCCCCTCGTCATCGGCAACGGACAGGACGGCGAGTCCTACGGAGCCGAGGCGACGGCCCAGTACTGGCTCACCAACCGGTGGCATGTGAACGCCGGCTACACCGAGCTCCGAGTCCATATTTGGCCGAACCCCGGCAGCACGGATACCTCCCGGGGGGCTTCGGAGTCGCACACTCCCGATCGCCAGTTCATCCTGCGTTCGTCGCTCGACCTGCCGGCCCACCTGGGACTCGCCGCCGCGTTCCGCGCGATCGCCGACATCACCAATCAGCAGGTCCCGGCGTATGCCGAGCTGAACGCCACGCTCACGTGGAAGCCGACGCCGACCCTCGATCTCTCGCTCGTCGGGCAGAATCTCTTGCACCGTAGTCACGCGGAGTTTGGCACGCCGGCCACGCGCCGGGAAATCGAACGTGGCGTGTACGGGTTGGTCGAATGGCGTTTTTGAGCGCGCTGTTCGCCCGAGCGGCGAAGCCGTGGGCGGTCCCGCTCGCGGTGCTGCTCCTGGCGGGACCGGGGTTGGCGGCACAAACCGGGCGGGCCTCGGAATACCAGTTGAAGGCGGTCTTTCTCTTCAACTTCGCGCAATTCATCGATTGGCCGGCCGACGCTTTTCCCGAGGCCGACACGCCGGTGGTCATCGGTATTCTCGGGGATGATCCGTTCGAGGGTCTGCTGGACCAGACCGTGCACGATGAGCGCCTGCGAGGGCGCCCATTCCAGGTCCGCCGCTACCAGAGCGTGGACGAGATCAAGACGTGCCACATCCTGTTCATCCGTCGGCCCGACGGAGCGCGCTTGGAGGAAACACTCGCGCGCCTCAAGAACCGGCCGATCCTCACGGTGAGCGACGTCGACGGATTCGCCGAACGGGGAGGCATGATTCGCTTCGTGACCGACCGCAACCGCATCCGGCTCCAGATCAACCCGGAGTCGGTGGAAGCGGCACATCTGACGATCAGCTCCAAATTGCTGCGGGTGGCTGAAGTCATCACCCCGACGGGGCGTTGACATGTCGCTGCGCGACTGGCCGATCAAACAGAAACTCACAGCGATGCTGCTCCTGATCAGTGGCCTGGTGCTCTCGCTGACGTCCGCTGGGTTTGTGACGTACCAGGTCGTGGCATTCCGGCAGACGACGCTGAAGAACCTGTCGACGCTCGGACGAGTCATCGCGGCGAACAGCACCGCCTCGTTGGCGTTCGCCAACCAGGCCGATGCGAGAGAGATCCTCTCCGCCCTGCGAGCCGAGCCCCATCTTGTGGCGGCCGCGCTGTACGACAAGGACGGCCGCGTGTTCTCCCGATATCCGGCGGACCTCCCCGGCGATTCCGTTCCGGCCGCGCCGGCGAGAGACGGGTACCGCTTCGAGCGTGGTTTCGTGATCGGCGTCGAGCCCGTCGCCGAAGGGGGGAATGCGCGTCTGGGCACGTTGTACATGAAGTCCGATATGAAAGCCGTATCCCGCACGCTGTGGCTGTCGGCCGGCATCGCCGCCGGGGTCATGGGGGTCTCCCTTCTGGCCGCCTACCTCCTGGCGGCGGTCCTTCAGGGATGGATCTCCCAGCCGATTCTCACCTTGGCGGAGACCGCTACGGCGATCTCCACCCGGCAGGACTACTCCGTACGGGCGCCCAAGCTCGGTGAGGATGAATTGGGTGTGCTGACGGACGCGTTCAACCAAATGCTCGGCCGGATCGAGGACCAAAACCGGGCTCTCAGAGCGAGCGAGGAAGAGCTGCGGCGCTACGCCACGGGGCTCGAGCAGCGGGTGGCGGAGCGGACCCACGAGCTCGAGGAGCGCAACGAGGCGCTCCGGCGTAACGCAGCCGAGCTGCTTGCCTCCAACAGTGAGCTGGATGCGTTTGCCTACTCGGTGTCGCACGACCTACGCGCACCGCTGCGCAGCATCGACGGATTCAGCCAGGTGCTGCTGGAAGACTACGGCGCGCAGCTTGACCAGGCGGCTCAGGATTCCCTGCAGCGGGTGCGCGCGGCCAGCCAGCGGATGGGTACGCTGATCGACGACCTGCTAAAGCTGGCTCGGGTCACCCGTGCGGAGATGCGCTCCGAGGTCGTGGACTTGAGCGGCATGGCACGGGAGATCGTTGCCGAGCTGCAGCGGACGCCTCCGCTACGCGACGTGGAGTTCGCGATCGCGGCGGGGCTCCAGGCGCGGGGTGACCCGCGTTTACTACGAGTGGCGCTGGACAATCTGCTCCGCAACAGCTGGAAGTACACCGCGAAGCAGGCGCAGCCGCGGGTCGAATTCGGATCCATCCAAGTGAACGGAGAGCGGGCGTTCATGGTCCGGGACAACGGCGCCGGCTTCGACATGAAGTACGCGGACAAGCTGTTCGGGGTGTTCCAGCGCCTGCACTCCGCGGCCGAATTCGAGGGGACCGGCGTCGGCCTAGCGACTGTGCGCCGCATCATCGGCCGGCACGGCGGCCGGATCTGGGCCGAGGGCGCCGTCGATCAGGGCGCGACGTTCTACTTCACTCTATGATGGGCTCGCGGCCGTCACGCCATGGCGGTCGCCAGGGTCACCTCCGCCGGCTCGGCGACCTGGGCCGCCGACACCGGCACGACGATGAGCGAGGTCGGGAGGTGGTTGAGCAGCCGCTCGGTCACGCTGCCCACGAGCACCCGCGCCGCCCAGCCCTTGCCGTGGGAGCCCACGACCAATAGGTCTGCCTTCCAGTCGGTCGCTTCCCGCAGGATGGTGTCGACCGCGGTCCCGTACCGCACGATCTTCTCGACGCCTTTCGTCCGGATCGCGGGCCAGATGTCGCGGGTCAAGAACTCTTCCGACATCGCGTAGTACTGAGTCGTGTCATAGGTGGGCCCCACCTCCGGGATGGCGGGCAGGGGCTCGAACACACTCAGCGCGCGCAGCTCGGCGCCGAACAGGGCCGCGTAGCGCTCCGCCGCCGCGAGCGTCGGTCGAGCCGCGCCCGACAGGTCCACCGCCACGAGCACACGGCGGATCACGGTGGGCGTGCCCGCCGTCACGAGCACCGGGACTTCAGTCGTGCGCGCCACGTTGAGGCTGGTGCTGCCGCCGAGCCAACGGCCCAGCGTGGAGTGGTGCTTCCCGCCCAGCACCACGAACTCGGCGTCGACTTGCGCGACGGCTTGCTTCAACACCACGGCGGGGGAGCCGAGACGCACGATCATCTCGTCGAGCACCTGGGAGGAAACCTTGCCGCCCAGCGCCACGGCCACTTGGCTGCGTGCATGCGCGGCCACGGCGCGAAGGTAGGTCGCCCCTTCCCACAGGTCGAACGGCCCGAGCACGTCGGGCGTCGCATGGACAAGTCGATAGCCTACGCCCACCCGCTCCGCCGTGCGATGCGCGAACGCCGCCGCGCTGGCCGCCTCAGGTGACGCGTCTACGCCCACCACGAAGGGTTTCCATGACATATGATCGCCTCCTGTTGCGAACCAAAGTCGCCCCGGGGGCGTGAAGCGAGTCTGACAGACACCGCAAGAAACCTTCATCCTGCCTCACCGAGCCCTTCATGAAGCGTTCAGCAGATTTCCGCGTGGTCAAGAACACACGGCCCGAACTCTCAAGGAGTCGTCCATGAATCTCAAGGTCCTGGGGGGCAGCATCCTGGCTTTCGCGCTGATCGGCGTCGCCAGCGCGAGCTTCACGGGTGCGCTGCGCACCGAGCGGACCGACTTCGGGGCCGCGCCCCGTGCGGCTGATGCGGTGTACGACGCGACGGTTGCGCCGGCCTCCGCCGCGCCGATCAAGGAGTTCCGCATCCCCATCCGGGACGCGAAGCTCGAAATCGCGGGCGGCGTGACCTACAACGGCTGGAGCTTCGCGGGCACCGTGCCCGGCCCGGTGATCCGGGTGCGCGAAGGGGATCTCGTCCGGATCCTGCTCGTCAACGAAGCCTCGATGCCGCACTCGATCGATTTTCACGCGGCGCGGATTCCCATGAACGTGGCGTTCCGCACGATCCTCCCGCGCGACTCGCTCAGGTTCGAGTTCGTGGCGCGCGACCCCGGTGCCTACCTCGTGCATTGCGGCACGCCGCCGGTGCTGCTCCACCTGATGCAGGGGATGTACCTCCCCATCATCGTGGATCCCAGGCACGGCTGGCCCGGCAAGGCCGACAAGGAGTTCATCATTGTGCAGAGCGAGTTTTACGTGCAGGGGGGCGACAGCGCGCTGCCGGGGCAGGCCGACTGGAAGCAGGCCCTCGCACGTCAGGCAAGCTACGTGGTGTTCAACGGGCGCGCGTTCCAGTACCAGCAGCATCCTCTGGAAGTGGCTGTGGGCGACCGCGTCCGGTTGTTCGTCGTGAACGCGGGCCCGAGCTTCTCGAGCGATTTCCACGTCGTCGGAGCGGTGTTCGACAAGGTGTATCCGGACGGGGATGCGGCGCACGCACTGGCGCACGTGCAAACCTGGTCGATTCCGGCGGGTGGCGGGGCGGTGTTCGAGACGGTGTTCGACAAAGACGGCAGCGGCGAGGGAGTGTATGCGTTCGTCACGCACGCGTTCGCCGACGCCGCCAAGGGCGCCGTCGGACTGATCCGGGTGGGCGCGCCTCCGCAGGTCGCTGCCATGACGCACTAACCAGAGGCCGAGCGGCGCCGGAGATCTCTCCGGCGCCGCCTCGCTTTCATGGCTTGCGCCGCGTCACCTGCCACCGGCCCGTCTGAGCTTCGCCGGACCCACCGCCGCGTGTGGTGTACGTGCCCTCGATGCGGTCGCCCCCGAGCTGACCTTCGAACCTCGTCATGAGCTGGGCGCCGGTCTCCGGATCGGCGTACGGTGCCAGCGTGCCTGTCACGTGCCCGCCCGCCACCCGCACGAAGTTGATCGTCAACACGGCGCTGCGGGGCCGCGCCTCCGTGCCTGCGGGGGTCTGCCCGTTCCATGCCTGAAGCGGACGGCCCCAGCCGCGGGGAATCATGATCACGTCGCCGAAGGCGCTGTCGTTGCCGGCCGAGAGTGTGAAGGAGATGCTGCCGCTCCGGCCTGTGGCGGCGCTCGAGTACGAGCCCTCCCATTGGCCCGCGAGTGTGGCCACGTCCCGGGTGGTCCCTGCCAGGGGCACGGGTGGCTGGTGAGCGGCCGGGCAGGCCGCGACCAGGACGGCGAGCGCCGCGCCCAAGGCTCTGGTTGGTGACCTCATCGCAATCTCCGGTTATCTGGTTGTCGAGAGAAGATCTGTGAGTAGGGGGACTTGCCTGCAGGGTAAGACGTGCGGACGCCCCGGTTGGTTGCACCTCTGGCTTCCCTGAGGACGAGGTTTCATACTGTCTTCTGTCTTCACGAACGAGCCCCTGTTTGTGCCGAGAAAACCAGGCTCCGCCCCCAGCCGGCCCCAAGAGGGCGCGAGTGAAGGAGCGCGGGTGCGGCGTCGCTTCGAGAGGTTGCTCTCAGCCGGCGTGGCGATCTTCTCCGAGCACTCGCTCGAACGGGTGCTGCAGCAGATCGTGGACTCGGCGCGTGAGGTTGTGGGGGCGCGCTATGCGGCGCTCGGCGTACTCGCCCCGGACGGCGCGACCTTGAGCCAGTTCGTCACCTCCGGACTCTCCCAGACCGAACGCGAACGGATCGGCGACCTACCCCGGGGCCGCGGCCTCCTGGGACTCGTGATCCGCGAGCCGCAGCCGATCCGCTCCGCCGACATCAACCGGCATCCCCAGCGCTACGGCTTCCCACCTCACCACCCGCCGATGCGGTCCTTCCTCGGAGTCCCGATCCGGAGCCGCGGCGAGGTGTTCGGCAACCTCTACCTCACAGAAAAAATCGGGGCGAAGGAGTTCGACGGAGAGGACGAGGCGATCACCGTGCTGCTCGCGGCGCACGCGGCGGTTGCGGTCGAGAACGCGCGGCTGCACGACGAAAGCCAGCGGCTGGTCGGTCAGGTACAGGCGATGCAACGCCAGCGGGACCTGTTCTTCGCCATGATGAATCACGAGTTGCGCAACGCCCTCACGGGCGTGTACGGTTGGGCAGAGCGCCTGGTGCGCGGCAAGTCGCCAGAGGCGACGGCGCGGGCGGCGCGCGAAGTCTACGAAGGCGCCGAGCAGACCATCACTCTGCTCAACAACTTCCTCGACCTCACCCGGCTCGACGCGGGGAAGGTCCGTCCGGTGTGGCGCGAAGTTGAGATCCCCGCGGCGGTCGAGCGCGCGATCGGGGCGTTGCAGCCGGCCGCGGACGCGAAGCGGCTCGAGCTCGCCGTCGAGTATGGCGATGGCGTGACGACATTCCGCACCGACCCGGTGCGGCTGGAGCAGATCCTCGTGAACCTGCTCTCCAACGCGGTGCGGCACAGCCCGGAAGGCGCCACGGTCACGGTGCACGTGGCGACGGCGGATTCGGCGGTCTCGTTCCATGTGGACGATCACGGACCCGGCATCGCGCCTGAGCTGCAGGAGCGCATCTTCGAGCCATTCGAGCGATTCGACCCGCACTCGGGGCTCGGCACGGGGCTCGGGTTGCCGGTGTCGCGCCGGCTGGCGGAGGTGCTCGGGGGGGCGCTCTCCGTGGAGAGCGCCCTGAACCGCGGTGCGAGCTTCACCCTGGCGCTGCCGCTCGAGCCACCCGCCTCGACATGAAGGTTCCTTCAGCGATTCTTTAGAATTGGTTCAGCGCCCTTCTCTTACTCTCCGACCTATGAAAATCCTCGTGGTGGAAGACGATCGTAAAGTCGCCGGCTTCATCGAGCAGGGGCTGCGCGAGGAAGGCTACGCGGTGGACGTCGCGCCCGATGGCGAAGAAGGGACGACGCTGGCGCACGTCTACGAGTACGACCTGGTGGTGCTGGACGTGATGCTGCCCAAGAAGAACGGCCTCCAGGTCGCGTCCGAGCTGCGCCGCGAGGGCCGCAAGACGCCGATCCTGATGCTCACCGCGCGCGACACGACGGAAGACGTGGTGCGCGGGCTCGACGCCGGCGCGGATGACTATCTCGCCAAGCCCTTCAAGTTCGACGAGCTGCTGGCGCGCGTGCGGGCCCTGGTGCGCCGCGGTGGGGCCTCGCGCACGGAGTTGCTGGCGTACGGGCCGGTCGAGCTCGACCGGTTGAAGCACAAGGTGCGCGTAAAGGGGAAGAAGCTCGAGCTCACCCCCAAAGAGTTTCAGCTGCTCGAGCATTTCCTGCTCCGACCGGAAGAGGTCATCCGGCGCACCGAGCTGCTCGAGAAGGTGTGGGATCTGCACTTCGACCCCGAAAGCAACGTGGTCGACGTCCATGTGGGCAATCTGCGGCGCAAGCTCAAGGAGGCCGCGGAGCTCGAGCTGCTGCACACCGTGCGGGGAGTCGGGTTCCGGCTCCAGTCCCCAGATCGGGAAGAGGAGTGAGCCGGTCGCTGCGGCGGACGTTGGCCGTCCGGTTCGCCGCAACGATGGGCGCCGGGCTGCTGGTCGCGGCCGCGGCGGCGTACGGCGTAGCCGTCGGCCCCGCGGCCGGAATGCATCGCGAGCTGATGGTCCTCCTGACGGGCGTGGTGATCGTCGGGACCGGTGCCACCCTGGTCGGCGCGTGGTGGCTCGCCGGCTCGGCGGTGCGTCCGGTGTACGAGATCACGGAGCAGGCGACCCGCATCGCGCCCGGGACGCTGGACCAGCGGATCGCGGCGCACGCCGAGACGGACGAGTACCGCGGTCTGGTGGCGGTGTTGAACCGGATGCTCGAGCGCCTCGACCAGGCATTCCGCAACGAGCGTCGCCTCACGGCGGACATGAGCCACGAGCTGCGCTCACCGCTCACCGCGCTCCGGGGCGAGATCGAAGTGGCGCTGCGCGCGGAGCGGAACGCCCGCGACTATCAGCGGGTGCTGCACAGCGCGCTGGAGGAGATCGACCGCCTCACGGAGATGAGCGAGGACCTGCTGCTGATCACGCGTGCGGACGCGCACCTGCTCCAGGCCCATCGCGTCCCGACTGACGTCGACGCAATCGTCGAAGGGGTCGTGGAGGCGCTGCAACCGCGCATCGATGAGCGCGAGCTGGCCGTGGACTGCCGCTTCGCCTCCGACGCGACGCCCGTCGTCGTGGACCCGGAACTCGTCACCCGGTTGGTGCAGCAGCTGCTCGACAATGCCGTGAAGTTCACTCCCCCGGGCGGTCGGGTGCGCGTCGCCACCGCCCCGCTGAATGGGGATAGGGGCATCCAGATCGTGGTCGAGGACACAGGTCCGGGACTGGGGCCTGAGCTGCTCCCCCATGTCTTCGAGCCATTCTTTCGAGCCGACCAGGCCCGCAGCCGGGGCACCGGCACCGGCCTCGGGTTGGCGATGGTCGCGGCCATCGCGCGGCTGCACGGCGGCAGCGCCCACGCGGCGAACGTCGCGGACCGTGGGACCGGTGCCCGCTTCGAGATCGATCTTCCCGCCGTTCCCAGGTCCTGAGCCCGGCGACATGGCGCCGGAGCAACCGCTGGGACCGTGAAACGTTGATGCGACGCCCGCTCCGAGTGTATCCCCTTCCCGTGCTGGTGGGCGGCGGGCTCGTTACGGGGCTCGCGGCCCGATTCAGCTTCGGCTCTCCCCAGGTCGGTCAGTGGATCTTCCTCGTCACGCTCGTCGCGGGGGGCGGCCCGCTCGTGGTACAAACACTCCGGGGCATGGCCCGGGGCCGCTTCGCCGCCGACATCGTCGCGATGCTCGCCATCCTCACGGCGCTCGCCCTCGGCCAGTACTTCGCCGGCGCGGTGATCGCGCTGATGCAGTCCGGCGGAGAGGCGCTCGAGCGCTATGCCATGGGCCGCGCGTCGAGCTCGCTCGAAGTGCTGCTCGCCCGGGCGCCGAAGAGCGGGCGTCGCATCGTGGCGGGCCAGGTCACGGAGGTGCCGGTCGGCGACATCCGGAGCGGCGACCTCCTGCTGCTCCGGCCCGGCGACCTCGTACCGGTGGACGGTGAGGTGGCAAGCGGCACGTCCGGCGTGGATCAGTCCGCGCTCACGGGGGAGCCGTTGCCGATCCGCGCGGTCCCCGGCGTGACATTGCTCTCGGGAAGCGTGAATCTGGAGGGCGCGCTCGAGATGCGGGCGCTGCGGGCTGCCGAGCACAGCCAGTATCAGCAGATCGTGCGCCTGGTGGAGCAGGCGCGGCGCGAGAAGCCGCCCATCCAACGCCTCGCCGACCGATTCGCCGTCTGGTTCACCCCCGTGACGCTCGGGATGTGCGCGGTAGCCTGGCTTCTCACGCACGACGCCGCGAGCGTGCTGGCGGTGCTCGTCGTGGCGACGCCCTGCCCCCTGATCCTCGCCACCCCGATCGCCGTGATCGCAGGAATCAGTCGTGCCGCGAACCTGGGAGTCATCGTAAAGACGGGCGCCGCCATCGAGCAGGTTGGGCGGGCGCGAGCGGTGGTCTTCGACAAGACAGGGACGCTCACCCTGGGCCACCCGACGGTCGAGCGGATCGAGGTGACGAACGGCGTGCCGCCGGACGAGGTGCTCCGCCTCGCCGCCGCGGTGGAGCAGCTGTCATCGCATCACCTGGGGCAGGCGATCGCCGACGCCGGCCGGCAGCGACTGGAGCGGCTCCCCCCTGTGACCGGGTTCGCAGAGACGCCCGGCGCGGGGGTCTCCGCCGCGGTTGCCGGACGCAGCGTGGCTGTGCGCTCGGCGGCATATCTCGTGGGTCGCGGCGTCACGGTGGCGCCGGAGCCCGACGATCACACTACGGCCTACGTCGGTGTGGACGGCCGCCTCGTCGGCCGCATCGAGTTCGCCGACCGGCTGCGCCACCAGGTCCCATCGCTGATGCAGCGGCTCGCGGTACTGGGCGTGGAAGAGACGGTCATGCTCAGCGGGGACCGCCAGTCCAGCGCGGAGGCGATCGCTGCGCAGGCAGGGATCCGCACGGTGCGCGCCGACTTGCTCCCGGCCGCCAAGGTCGCTGCGTGCAGGAGCTGAAGCGCCGCTTCGGCGCCGTCGTGATGGTCGGAGACGGTATCAACGACGCGCCCGCGCTCGCCGCCGCTACGGTCGGCATCGCGCTGGGCGAGCACGGCACGGCCGTCTCGGCCGAGGCGGCCGACATCGTACTGCTGGTGGACGACATCTCGCGGGTGGGCGACGCGATGGCGATCAGCCGGCGGATGCGCCGCATCGCGCTGCAAAGCATCGGCGTGGGGTTGGGCGTGAGCTTCACTCTGATGGTGGTGGCAAGCTTCGGTCTCGTCAGCCCGGCGATCGGCGCGGTGATGCAGGAGGCGCTCGACGCGGCGGTGATCCTCAATGCGCTGCGGGTGAGGTGAGCCCGGCGGATTTCACCACAGATCCACGAGCGGGCAGCGGAAGCCGGGCACCACGTCCTCGCCATCCAACGTGTCGTGCATGCCGAGCAGGGCTTCGCTCCCGTCGGCTCGATAGACCCGGCTGGTCCGCTTCTCCGAGTCGACCACCCATACCAGCCGGACTCCGGCCTTCAACCATTGGGCGATCTTCTCGAGCGTTTCCGCGGGATGATCGTCGTGAGCCAGGACCTCGACCGCGAGGTCCGGCGCCCAACCGGGATAGCCGAGCGGCTCGACTTCCGGCAGCCGGTGCCGCGCGATGAACGCGACGTCCGGTGCCCGAACGGTGTCGGGATCGGACTCGATCTTGAACCCTGTCTCTGCCGCGTACACCCGTCCTAGGGCATGGGCCTCAACGTGAGCCGTAATCCGGTATGCGATCCGATTGGCGACGGCTCCGTGCCGCGCGCCACCGGGATCCCGGACAACGAGCCGGCCGCGGATCAGCTCGCTGCGCTTGTCGGGCAGGTTCAGCCGCAGTAGCGCCTCTGCGGTCATGAGGGAGGTCTCACCCATACCCGCAACATAGTCTCGGCGCGCTCGCATGGCGACCGCATGATGCACGCCGACCGTCAACGCCGCGTCAACGAATCGTTGGGGACCGTCAGTACTTCGCCCGCATGTAGGCCATGCCCGGTGCCACCGTCTCCCGCCACGCTCGCTCGACCGCGGAGCTGAACTCGGGGTCGCAACGCCCCACCGTCGCAATCAAGCTCTCGAGGAAGGGCCCGTACAGCGCGGGAGGGATGTCCAGGTCGCGGCGGCTGTGCCGCTCGGCGACTCGGGTGAGCACGCTCGGCTCGGTGCGCGCCTGGTTCGGGAAGATCAACAGGATGCCGAACGCGTGCCGCAGCAGCTTGTTCTGGCGCTCGAAGTCGGTGCCGGCAAACCGCGGCTTCGCCTCGGGACAGCGGGCAAAGAAGTCGTCGTAGAAAGCGCGGAGGAAGCCCGCGTCGGCGCAACAGCGGTCGTAGCTCGCCTTCGCCACCTGCATCGCCGCTTGGGCCCCGAACGCGCCCCTGGCCGGCTGGCTCATTGATCACCCGTCCCTCAGGTTAGTGGCCCAAAGCTGACGCGCGCGCCGGGGGCCCGCCAGGGCCGGACCTCACTCTTGCCTACGGGGACGTGAGGAACCGGTACGGGGTTCAGCCTGGAGGCGTTCCTGTACGATCCCTCCGGTGTGATGCGCATGATGCTCGCCTCACACCTCCGGCTCAGGGCGGTCGATCGCGACTCGATGATTCACACCCTCAAGGTCCTCTACGAGAATCGCCGGCGCGAGCTGGATTCGATACCTTCGCAGTGACACCCGACGGGCCCTGGCGCTGCGGCTCGTGTCCCCAGGCGCGGGGGCCGCCCCTACTCCGACCGCGATGGGAATGCCAGTCCGGACGCTCTCCGTCACGCTAACCCCGAGCCTTCATGAAATCTTCATACGCCGAAACGAATGCTCTTGCCAGGGGAGGCACACCATGTTCGGCATCACGAAGCCCGTGCGGGACCCGATGCTGGAGCTGCTGTATCAGCTGGAGCGCCGGATGGGCCGGATTTTCAACGAGCCGTTCCCGGTGTTCGATTGGAAGACCGGCGAGGCGACGACCGCGGCGTGGCTGCCGTTCGTCGACATCTTCGAGGCCCCGGAGTACATCCGGCTGGTCGCCGAGGTACCGGGGGTGAAGCCCGAGGAAGTAAAGATCTTCGTGGAGGGCAATCTCCTGACGATCAAGGGCACCAAGGAGCAGGTGGCCGAGGAGAAGGCCGAGAAGGTGCATCGCTATGAGCGCACCTATGGCGCGTTCGAGCGGACATTTACGCTGCCGGCCACGGTCGCCCCGGAGAAGATCAAGGCGACCTACGAGAACGGCCTGCTGACGATCACGCTGCCGAAGGTCGAGGCGGCAAAGCCCCACCTGATCGAGGTCGAAGTCACGCCCCGGAAGACGCTGAAGTGAGCGCTCTGTGTAGGGCGTGATTGACGTTTTCTGAAGGTTTCGTCATGGTGCCTTCACAACGGCGATGCCAGGCCACCCGCAAACTCCTTCAACCTTTGCACCGGGAGCGCTCATGTCACGTCGAGCTGGGATCGTGGTCATCGTTTGCGCCCTGTTGGCGGGAGCCGCACGCGCCGCCCTCGCCGACCGTGGCGCCAGGGATCGCGAACGAGCGAATGCGGTGAGGGCGGTCCGGGTCTACGCCACGCGCTACGTGCTGGCGAGCGCTCGCCTCACGCCGACCTACGCGCGTCAGACCGGCCTGGCGTGCAGCGCCTGCCACACCCATTTCCCGGAGCTCACGCCGACGGGGCGGGCCTTCAAGCTCAACGGCTACGTGTTTCGGAGGAGTGAGTCCCTCGAGGGCAAGAACCCCGAGGGGCAACAGAGCCTGCTGCTCAACCTGGTGGCGCCGGTGTCTTTGATGTTCCAGACGTCCTACACCAGCCTGAAGAAGGCGCTGCCGGGCACGCAGAACGGCACGGTGCTCTTTCCCGATCAGCTGAGCATCTTCACCGGGGGCGAAATTACCCCGCACGTGGGTGGGTTCCTGCAGGTGACGTTCGATCCGCAGAGCGGTCAGCTGGGGGTCGACAACGCCGACTTCCGGTTCGCGACCCATGCGAACCTCCTGTCCAAGCGGGCCACACTCGGGGTGAGCCTGAACAACAACCCCACGGTACAGGACGTCTGGAACAGCACACCGGCCTGGGGTTTCCCGTACGGCAGCTCGGCGGTCGCTCCGACGCCGGCCGCGGCCACGTTGGTGGACGGTACGCTCGGCCAGCAAGTGGCGGGGCTGACCGGGTACACGATGTGGAACGATCGAGTCTACGGAGAATTCGGCGCCTACCGCTCGGCGCCCCTCGGGATCCAGCGCCCGCTCGACTCGACGGCTACAGGTGTGATCAAGGGCGCGGCGCCGTACTGGCGCGTCGCATTCCCGAACGTATGGGGCCAGAACTACTTGTCGGTCGGGACCTATGGCATCGCGGCGAGCGTCTTCCCTGCCGGCGTCGTGGGGCCGACCAATCGCTTCACCGATATTGCCGTGGACCTCGCGTACATGCACTCGTTCGGCCCGAACAGTTTCACGCTCGACGGTACGTGGATTCACGAAAAGCAGACTTGGACCGCCGGCGGCGCGGCGAACGTCACGAATACGCTCCGCACGTTCCGGATGGACGCCATGTACCACATCGGCACGCGGTTCGCATTCACGCTCGCGCCGTTCGTCACCACGGGCACGAGCGACACCCTGCTCTACGCTGCGGCGCCCGTGTCGGGGAGTCGTACCGGCAGTCCCAACAACAACGGCCTGGTTGCCGAGGTCGACGTCATGCCCTGGCAGAACCTGCGGCTGCAATTCCAGTACGTGGCATATGACAAGTTCAACGGCAGCTCGAGCAATTACGACGGGTTCGGGCGCCGGGCGAGCGATAACAACACGCTGTACATCCTGACGTGGCTGCTGTACTAGCGGCGCGTCGTCATTATCTGAGAGAGGGAGAGGCTACATGCGACTGCCAACGAGCTTGATGACCGGGGCGCTGCTCCTCTGCGCGGTGGGCGCTCGAGCCCAGACCACAAAGGGCGGCAAGATCGATGCGGCCTGGCTCCGCGCTGATGCGGCGAGCAAGACCGCGGACTTCAAGCTCGTCGCAGGTCTGACCGACGCCAATGGTGGGATGAACTTCAACGGATTCAGCCAGGGCGGCCTCGTCTTGACGGTACCGCAGGGGTGGAACGTGGTGCTGCACTTCAAGAACGAGGACCCGAACTTACCCCACTCGGTAGAAATCATCGCCGAAGCGCCGGCCGTTCCAAGCGGCCCCATCCCACCCGCGTTCGAGCACGCTACAACCGGGCGACTGGAGCAAGGCTTCACGTCCGGGCAAAGTGCCGACGTCCGATTCGTGGCGGCGAAGAGCGGCTCCTTTCTTATCTTCTGCGCCGTACCGGGGCACGGCGCCGCCGGGATGTGGATCCGGCTCGCTGTTTCTGGATCTGCCGACAAGCCGGCGCTTGCCGCCGCGCCCTGAGCGGCAATCGACCTCAGGACGCACCATCCCCCCGCGGCGCCAACGCTCCGCGGGGGGAAGTTTCATGGCCGATTCATCCTGTCCTCATGCGGGCCTCGCTATGCTTCTCGCGGTCACTCAGCGAGGGTGACCGGTGCGGGACAGCCCCTGAGGAGGGGCCGGCGCGAGGAGGCAAGGGGCGCCGCCGACGTAACGGTTCGGTCCCAAGCCACTGGCCGCACGTCCACCGGCACTGTTCCGGTCGAAGGACAACGAAACCAGTGGCAGGCAGTCAGCAAGGGACGAACGTCGCCTGGTCGGAACGACCTGGCGGAAGCGAAACAGTCGGAATCAAATGTCCTCAGGCCCCCGGGTCGCCACTCTAGATTCGGGGGCCGAAGTTTTTGCCCCCTACACAAGCGTGGCGCGTCCTGTCACCGCACCCGCGGCTGAAACATGGCCCGCACCACGGCGGTCGCGTCTACGGCGATAAGCAGTCCCTCCATCGGAAGGGATTGCACGCCGACG
>Ga0209158_1000363_pt1 | contig 34944 bp, 30 predicted proteins | sample GraSoiAngelo_140_FD_185897 | JGI IMG/M metagenome (GOLD analysis project Ga0209158, IMG submission 185897) | Grasslands soil microbial communities from the Angelo Coastal Reserve, California, USA - 14_0929_12_30cm (SPAdes) (version 2) | ecosystem: Environmental > Terrestrial > Soil > Grasslands ...
GCGCTCGCGGCACACCATCGCGATCAGCGTGCCGATCGGGCCGCCGCCGAACACGAGCACGGTGTCGCCCGCCTTCACGCCGGCCCGGCGCACGTCGTGCGTGGCGACGGCGAGCGGCTCGATCACCGCGGCGGCATCGTCGTCGAGCGTGTCGGGGACGTGGAGCAGGCGCGCCGCCGGCACGGCCCAGTACTCCTGCAAGCCGCCGGGGACGTCGACGCCCAGAACCTTCAGCGAATAGCAGAGATAGGACGCTCCCATCCGACAGGCGCGGCAGGCCCCGCAGAACTGAAGCGGCTCGACCACCACGCGGTCGCCCGTGCTGAAGCCGCTGTCGCGCGGCGCGCGAACGACCTGGCCGAAGGTCTCGTGGCCGGTCACGCCGCCGCGCGGGACGCGGTGATCGAGATGGCCCTGGAAGATGTGGAGGTCGGTGCCGCAGATGCCGACTCGTCGCATGCGCAACAGCGCCTCGCCGGCTCCCGGCTCGGGCACCGGCAGCGTCCCCGTCGCGAACTTCCGCGGGCCCTCGTAGAACGCCGCCCGCATCGTACCGCCGGCCGTCATCGCCGTTCCCTCCCCTGCGCTATGATAGCGCCATGAACGTCGAGATCCGTCGCTGCGTCGTCTGATCCGATCTCCGCCAGGAGGCGGTACGCCTCCGCGACGAGCTGCAGTCGCAGCAGATCCCCGCAAAGATCCGCTGGGGCGGCTTCGGCGAGCTGTCGGTCACCGTCGACGGCCGGACCGTCTTCTCCAAGCGCCAGGCCGGCCGGCTCCCCGACGCCGGCGAGATCCCCCGCCTGGTTCAATCGGCGCGCTGAAGGCTCAGCCCTTCTTCGGGTAGCCCGCACCGCTCAGCGCGTCGCCGATCTCGCCGAGGATCGCGGGATCGTCGATGGTCGCCGGCACGCCGTACTCCTGACCATCCGCGATCTTCTTCATCGTCCCGCGCAGGATCTTGCCCGAGCGCGTCTTGGGCAGCCGCTTGACGACGAGCGCGGTCTTGAACGCCGCCACCGGCCCGATCTGCTGGCGAATCTTCTCCACCAGCTCGCGGACGATCTCGGCATCCGCCCGCGTCACGCCCGCCTTGGTGACGACGAAGCCCACCGGCACCTCGCCCTTGATGTCGTCGGCCACGCCGACCACCGCGCATTCTGCGATGTCGGGATGCGACGCCAGCACCTCTTCCATCGCGCCCGTCGAGAGCCGGTGGCCCGCCACGTTGATGATGTCGTCCACGCGGCTCATGATGTAGAGGTAGCCGTCGTCGTCGCGATAGCCCGCGTCGCCGGTGAGATAGAACCCCGGGTGCTTCGTGAGATACGACGTCTCGTAGCCCGCATCGTTGTTCCACAACGTCGGCAGGCAGCCCGGCGGCATCGGCAGGCGGATCGCGATCGAGCCGATCTGGCCCCCCGCCATCTCGGCGTTGTCTTCGGACAGCACGCGCACGTCGTAACCCGGCACCTGCTTGGTGGGCGAGCCCGGCTTCACCGGCAACATGCCGAGGCCCACGCAGTTGGCGGCGATGGGCCAGCCCGTCTCCGTCTGCCACCAGTGATCGATCACCGGCACGGCGAGCTTCTCGCGCGCCCACAGCAGCGTGTCGGGATCGCAGCGCTCGCCGGCCAGGAAGAGCGTGCGGAAGCGCGAGAGGTCGTGCTTCGTCATGTGGACGCCGTGCGGGTCCTCCTTCTTGATGGCCCGAAACGCCGTCGGCGCGGTGAAGAGCGCGTTGACGCCGTGCTGGCTGATGAGCCGCCAGAACGCGCCGGGATCGGGCGTGCCGACCGGCTTGCCCTCGTAGAGGATCGTCGTGCAGCCCTTGAGCAGCGGCGCGTAGACGATGTAGGAGTGGCCGACGACCCAGCCGATGTCGGACGCCGCCCAGTAGACTTCGCCGGTGCCGACGCCGTACACGTTCTGCATCGACCACTTCAGCGCCACGGCGTGACCGCCGTTATCGCGCACGACGCCCTTGGGAATGCCGGTCGTGCCCGACGTGTAGAGGATGTAGAGCGGATCGGTGGCCGCCACGGGCACGCACTCGGCCGGTGGCGCGCTCGCCATCGCGTCGTCCCAGTCGACGTCGCGCCCCTTCCCAAGCGGCGCGCGCTCCTGTGGGCGCTGGAGGATCACGCAGCGCTCGGGCTTGTGGCTGGAGAGCGCGATGGCGCCGTCGAGCAGCGGCTTGTAGGGAATGACGCGATTGACCTCGATGCCGCAGGAGGCCGAGACGATCAGCCGCGGCTTGGCGTCGTCGATGCGCTTGGCCAGCTCGTTCGCCGCGAAGCCGCCGAAGACGACCGAGTGGATGGCGCCGATGCGCGCGCAGGCGAGCATGGCCATCACCGCTTCCGGCACCATCGGCATGTAGATGATGACGCGATCGCCCGTCCGCACGCCCTGACGCTGCAGCATGCCGGCCACGCGGGCGACGCGGTCGCGCAATTCGTCGAACGTGTACGTGGTCACCGTGCCGGTGACGGGGCTGTCGTAGATCAAGGCGCGCTGCTTGCCGCGCCCGCGATCGATGTGGGCGTCGAGGGCGTTGTAGCAGGTGTTGAGCCGAGCGCCCACGAACCAGCGATAGAAGGGCGGACGCGAGTCGTCGAAGACGCGATCCCAGCGGCGGTCCCAGTGGATGTCCTCCGCCGCCAGGGCCCAGAACCCGGCCGGGTCTCGCATGGACCGGCCGTAGAGCTCGTCGTACACGCTCTTCATCCGACGTCCTCCCCGGCGGAAAGGTAGCGCGGCGTCGTCAGCAGTGGCAAGCCGCCGGCCAGAGCCGGCGCGCGAGGTCCTCGGGAGTCTCGCCGAAGACCGCGCGGAAGTTCAGCGCGCGATCGCGCTCGTGCGCGAAGGCCTGGAAGTACTCCCGCGTCCGCGCGAACCCGTAGCGATCGATGAGCCGGTCGGCGAGCGCGAACGACACGCCGTAGGTCGTGTCCGTGCCGTCGCGCCGGCTCCGCTCGATGAAGTCGCGCGGGTCGTCGAGGCCGCCCAGATCGATCGGCGCTCGGGGGGCGTGGATGGAGGCGAGACGCCCGTCGCGCTCGGCCTGCATCGGCTGGAGGCGCAGGCGATCGAGCACGACGAGCGACGCCCAGTCGGCGACGCCCTCGGCCATCCATTGCGAGGCGCGGCCCTGCCCGCCCGCGAGCTCGACCTGGCCGACGTGCGTCATCTCGTGCGCGACCAGGCGCAGCCACTCCCGAACGCCGCGGCGCGAATCCGCTGATCGTCCGAGCCCGATGCTGGGCTCGAGCAGGAACAGGCTCGACTCGAGGCTGGCGCCCACGGCCAGCCCGCTGATGGTGGCCGCGAGCGACGGAGCCACGCCGCCGTCCTGCACGAGGCCTCGCTCGAAGAGCTTCGGTGTCGCGTAGAGCCGCAGCGTGACCTCGGCCGGCAACGGCAAGCGGAGATCGTCGCGCAACACGAGAGCGACGCGGCGCACAGCGCCCTCCGGCGTGACCAGCGGGAGCGCGTCGAGGCCGAGCGCGATCGGCGCGATCGGAATCGTGAACGTGACCCGGCGGCTGTCGGTCGTGGCCTGAACGCTGAGGGCGATGGCCAGCAGCGTGGCCAGGGGCACCAGGGCGGTACGGCGGCGGTGGCGAGCGGACAGCATTGTTGAAGTGTACTATCGGGGAAACTCGCCCCGAGGAGAGAAGGATCCATGAGAGAAGCCGTCGTGGTGGCCAGCAGCCGCACGCCCCTCGCCAAGTCTCACCGTGGTTCCTTCAACATGACCCGCCCCGACGACCTCGCGGCCCACGCCATCCGCGACGTCCTCGGCAAGGCGCCCCAGCTCGAGCCCAAGGAGATCGAAGAAGTCATCCTGGGCTGCGGTCAGCCCCACGGCTCGCAGGGGCACAACATCGCGCGCGTGGCGGCGCTGCGCGCGGGGCTGCCGGTGACGACGCCGGGGGCGACGGTGAACCGCTTCTGTAACTCGGGGCTGCAGGCCGTCGTCCAGGCCGCCCACATGGTCCTGCAGGAAGGCGTCGAAGCGGCCATCGGCGGCGGCATCGAGTCGATCACGATGCTCCAGCGTGACAACAGTCCGAACCCGTGGGTGAAGGAGCACTACCCGGGCCTCTACATGGTCATGGGCGACACCGCCGAGGTGGTGGCCAAGCGTTATCACGTGAGCCGGCAGGCCCAGGACGAGTACTCGCTCTCGAGCCAGCAGCGGACGGCGCGCGCGCAGGACGAAGGCTTCTTCAAGGAAGAGATCGCGCCCATGCAGGTCAAGCGCGCGATCCTCGACAAGAAGACGGGCGACAAGATCGGCGAGGAGGACCACTACGTCGACGCCGACGAGTGCAACCGCGCCGATACGACGCTCGAGGGCCTGGGCAAGCTCGCGCCGGTGTTCGACACGAAGAGCGGCCAGGGGTCGGTGACCGCCGGGAACTCGTCGCAGCTCTCCGACGGCGCGTCGGCGACGCTGGTGATGTCGATGGACCGGGCGAAGGCGCTCGGAATCCGTCCGAAGCTCGTCTTCCGCGGCTACGCCGTGGCCGCCTGCGAGCCGGACGAGATGGGGATCGGGCCGGTGTTCGCGGTCCCCAAGCTGCTCAAGAAGCACGGCCTTCGCGTCGAGGACATCGACGTCTGGGAGCTGAACGAGGCGTTCGCGTCCCAGGTCGTCTACTGCCGCGACCGGCTCGGGCTGCCGATGGACCGTCTCAACGTGAACGGCGGATCGATCTCGATCGGCCATCCGTTCGGGATGACCGGCTCACGCCTGGTCGGCACGATCGCCAACGAGCTGCTGCGCCGGCGCGGCCGCTACGGCGTGGTGACGATGTGCGTGGGCGGCGGCCAGGGCGCCGCGGCGCTGTTCGAAGCATGTCGATAGTCCGCGCGTTCACCGAGGCGTTCAATCGCGCCGACGTCGACGGCCTCCTCGACTGCTTCACCACCGACGCGACGTACACGGACAACTTCTACGGCCCGCACCGTGGCCCGGTCGCGCTTCGCGAGATGTTCGCGCGGATGTTCAAGGAGGGCCGCGACTACCGCTGGCAGATGGACACCGTCGTCGAGACGCCCGACCGCGCGGCGGCCGAGTGGACGTTCGGGTACGTCGTCACCGACGCCGTGCCGCGCAGCTCGGGCCGGCGCGTCCGCTTCCGCGGTATGAGCCTGTTCGAGCTGACCGGCGGTCGCATCGCTGCCTATCGCGAGTACTTCGACGTGGGCGCGGCACTCCTCCAGCTCGGCTTCGCCCCGGAGGCGATCGCCAAAATCCTCACGCGCAAGCACGGCCTCTGAGCGTCAGCGACGGGCGGGCTCGAGGACCGCGCACGCCTCCTCGGCCTTGAGGCCCGCCGGCCGCGCCGGCCCGTAGCGGGATCGCCGCCACAGGCGATAGCCGAGCAGCGTGGCGCCCGCGACGGGAGCCACGAGCAGCAGCCGATGACCGTAGCGATCGAGCAGCGCCTCCGCCTGGTCGCCGATCGCGAACCCGAGGCCGCCCCAGAGCGACGCGTACACCAGCGTGCCGATCACGTCGAAGACGATGAACTTCCGATACGTGATGTGGCCACAGCCGGACAGCGCGGACGCGAACAGCCGGATGCTCGTCGAGAACCGGCTGAGCACGATGGCCGCCGTTCCGAAGCGCTTGAAGTACGCGACCGTGCGCTCGACGCAGCGCTCGGACCCGAGGGTCATCCGGCAATACAGCGTGAGCAGCCGCGGCCCGGCCAGCTTGCCACCGAGGTAGGGAACGTGGTCGCCGATCACCGCACCCGCCGCGGTGACCAGGACGAGTCGAGCCAGCTCCCCGGCATCGGTGAGAGCCGTCGCCGCGAGGATCAGGATGATGCGGCTCGGGAACGGCACGCCGGCGCCCTCGATCAGGAAGGCGACGAACACCGCGCTCAGGAGATGGCTCATCAGGAAATCGAGGTGTGGCTGGATGACCGACATCGCGGCTAGAACTCGATCTGGGCCCCGAGCTCGACGACCCCTTCGGCCGGGATGCTGAAGAAGTCGGTCGCCGAAGCGGCGTTCCGGGCCATGAACGCGAACAGGCGCTTGCGCCAGCGCAGCATCGGCGTCGACCCCGTCGGCACCAGGCGGGCGCGGCCCAGGTAGTACGTGACGTCGGCGGGCTCGACGTCGAAGTCACGACAGCAGCGCTGCACGATGGCGGGAACGTCGGTGCGCTCCATGAAACCGTAGGTGGCTTGCACGCGGTAGAACCCATCGGGCAGCGCCTCGGACTGCACGCGCGTGCGGTCCTCGACTTCCGGAATGTCCTCCACGAGGACCGAGAGCAGCACGATGCGCTCGTGCAGCACCTTGTCGTGGCGATAGTGGTGCAGGAGCACGACCGGCGCGGTCGTGTTCGCGTGCGTCAGGTAGACGGCGGTACCCGGCACCCGCACCGGCTTGGTGCGGGCGATCTCGACGAGGAACTCGTCGAGCGGCACGGCGGCGCTGTCCAGCTTGGCCGTCAGCAGCCGCCCGCCCTTGTTCCACGTCTCCATGAGGAGGAAGGCGGCGCCCGCGATGACGAGCGGCACCCACCCGCCCCGCTCGATCTTCACGATGTTCGCGGTGAAAAAGGCCACGTCGATGACGAGGAACAGGCCGGCGATCGCGCCGGCGTGGGCGATCGACCATCGCCACCGGTCGCGCGCGATGAGGTAGAAGAGCACGGTGGTGATCGCCATGGTGCCGGTGACGGCGATGCCGTAGGCGGCGCCGAGCTGGCTCGAGGATTGGAACGTGAGGACGACGAGCAGGCAGGCCACCATCAGCGCGTGGCTCACCGCCGGCACGTAGATCTGACCGATCTCCATGCGCGAGGTGTGGACGACGGTCAGGCGCGGGCAGTAGCGGAGCTGAATGGCCTGGTGCGTGAGCGAGAAGGCGCCGGAGATCAGCGCCTGCGAGGCCACGATCGCGGCCAGCGTGGCGATGACGATGAGCGGATAGCGGAACCATGAAGGCGCCAGCAGGTAGAACGGATTCTGCACGGCCTCCGGCGAGCGCAGCAGCAGGGCGCCCTGCCCGAAGTAGCTCAGGACCAGCGCCGGGAACACGGCGACGAACCACACCAGGCGGATCGGTGTTCGGCCGAAGTGGCCGAGGTCAGCGTAGAGCGCCTCGGCGCCGGTCACGGCGAGCACGACGGCGCCCAGGACCAGGAAGCCTGCCGTGCCGTGGCCAGCCAGGAAGCGCACGCCGTGCCACGGATTGATGGCCGTCAGAATCTCCGGCGCCTGGGCGATCTCCACCACGCCGAGCACCGCGATGGTCGCGAACCACACGAGCATGATCGGTCCGAAGATGGATCCGATGCCGGCCGAGCCCCAGCGCTGAAGCATGAAGAGCGCGAAGAGAATGAAGAGCGTGGCGGGCACGACGTACGGCTCGAATCCCGGGCTGGCGATCTCCAGGCCCTCGGTCGCGCCCAGGACCGAGATGGCGGGCGTGATGACACCGTCACCGTAGAGCAGCGCGGCGCCGAAGAGCCCGAGGAGCACCACGAGAGAGCGTGGCGGCTGGCCACCGGCACGCCGTGTGCGCTGGACCAGCGCGAGAAGCGCGAGGATGCCGCCCTCGCCTCGATTATCGAGCCGCATGATGAAGGCGACGTACTTCACGCTGACGACGAGGATCAGCGCCCACACGATCAGCGAGAGGACGCCGTACACGGCGGCGGGCGTGGCGGCGATCCCATGGTCGGGGTGAAAGCATTCGCGGAACGCGTAGAGTGGACTCGTGCCGATGTCACCGAAGACGACACCGAGCGCGGCCAGCGACAGCGCGGCTAGCCGGCGACCCGTGTGCTCGGGCGCCGACCGCGAGAACGATCGCCGAGCCGGCGGCAGGGCGCCGGCAACGAACTCGGCCTCGGGCAGCGGGCGGGCAGGTAGGGTCGACACCGACCCTCGCTATTGCCAGCCCCGTGCCAGCGGCGTCGTTATTGCAGCCCGGCCGTCGTCCGGGAGATGCAGACCCTGAAGTCGGTTACTCAGCGACCAGCCACGGCATCTCGCGGCCGTGGCGGGCCTCGAAGGCGCGGATCTCGGTCTCGTGGCCGAGCGTCAGCGCGATCTCGTCCTGACCCGTCAGCAGCATCTGCTTGCGAAACGGATCGACGTCGAAGCGGTGCACCGAACCGTCGGGCGCCGTGACGGTCTGGGCCTCGAGATCGACGGTGACCGCTGCTCCCGGAGCCGCGTGGAGCTGGCGCCGCAGCGACGCCACGGTCGCGGCGGGAAGGATGACCGGGAGCAGGCCGTTCTTGAAGCAGTTCTGATGGAAGATGTCGCCGAGACTGGGCGCGATGACGGCACGGATCCCGAAGGCGTCGAGCGCCCACACCGCCATCTCGCGCGACGAGCCGCAGCCGAAGTTCTCCGCCGCGACCACGGCCTGCGCCGATCGGTAGGCGGGCTGGTTCAGGACGAACTCCGGTTTCTCCGAGCCGTCGGCCTCGAAGCGTACATCGTGGAACAGAAAGAGCGCGTAGTCGGCACTCCGTGGCTTGCGGAGAAACCGGGCCGGAATGATGCGGTCGGTGTCCACGTTCGGCAGATCGATCGGCGCGGCGACCGCGGTCAATCGCGTGAAGGCGCGCATGGCGTCGCCGCTACTCCGGCTCGGCACGCCCGGCCAGCACGGCGAGCGCGCGCGTGAGGGCCGCGGGCTCGACCGGCTTGCCGAAGTGGAGGTTGTAGCCCGCCTCCAGCGCGCGGCGCGCATCGTCGGGCCCGGCGAACGCCGTGAAGGCGATGGCAGGAATGTCGCGGGCATCGTCGGTGCGGGCTCGCACCGTTCGAATCAGGTCGTAGCCGTCCCGCCCGGGCATCCCGATGTCCGCCACCATCGCGTCGAACCGCGCGTGGTCGAGCGCCGCCAGCGCCTCGCTCGTGGAGGCCGCGGTCACCGGCCGGGCGCCGCACTTCTCGAGGATCACGGCGAGAACCTCGCGGCCATCCGGATCGTCGTCCACGAGCAGCACGTTCAAGTCGTCGAGTGCCGGGAGCGACGATTCATCCCGCGGCGCTTCCACCGGCGCCGGCCGCACGCCATCGGCCAGCAGCGGAAGCTCGATCGTGAACGTCGAGCCCCGGCCCTCGCCCGCGCTGGCCGCGGTGACGGTACCGCCGTGCAGCCCAATCAGGTGCCTCACGATGGTGAGCCCGAGGCCCAGTCCCAGGTGCGGGCGCGCGCCCGCCGTGTCGGCCTGACGGAAGCGTTCGAACACGTGCGGAAGGAGGTGCGGGGCGATGCCGCGCCCGGTGTCGATGACCTCGATGCGGGCGTGCGTGACGTGGCGGGACAGTCGGGCCGTCACTCGGCCACCGCGTTCGGTGAACTTGACCGCGTTCGACAGCACGTTCCACACCACCTGCTGCAGCCTGACGCCGTCGCCCATCACGCGCGCGCCGGAGGCATCCATGGCGACTTCGAGCACGACGCCGCCACTGGTGGCCGCCGGCCGGACCGCCTCGGCCGCCGCGCTGATCACCGTATCCAGGTACACGGGTTTGCGCTCCACGGTGAGCTTGCCGGCCGCGATGCGTGAGAGATCGATCAAATCGTCGATCAGTCGGGCGAGGAGTCGGATGTTGCGCTCGACGGTCTCGATCCCGCGCTTCGAGGCGGCGGCGTCGAGCCGGCCCTCGCGCAGCATCGCGGCCCAGCCGAGCGCCGAGTTCAGCGGCGTGCGCAGCTCGTGCGACAGCATCGCGAGGAAGTCGTCCTTGGCGCGGCTCGCGTCCTCGGCCGCGGTCTGTGCCGTCTGCGCGCGCTCGAGCAGCCTCAACCGCTCCTGGGCGATGGCCCGCCGCTCGGTCACGACGGCGGCCAGCGGCAACGCCGTGACGGCCATCGTGCCCATGAAGACCTGCACCAGGAGGAGCGACGTGTTCTGGTTGCCCACGGCGAACGGCCCGAGCCCGCGCACCGTCGCCGACACCGCGATCCCGGAGAGGATCACGATCAGGGTCGCCGCTTCGCGCACGCCCAGCCTGAAGGCGGCCCAGATCAGCGGCGGCATGGCGATGAACGGCACGGGGAGCATGCCGCGCTCCCAGAAGACGAGCGCGCCGACCAGCACGGTCACGAGCAGCACGCCCACCGCCTCGAGGCGCCGCTCCAGGGCAAACACCGGCGGCTGGGTCCACAGGACGATCAACGGCGCGATGATGAGGGCTCCGACCACGTCGCCAAGCCACCACGTCCACCAGATCCGGCCGCCCTCGGTCCACGCCGCATAGCCACCGAGCTCGAGGCTCGTCACGCCGATCGTCGCCGAGACCATCGTGCTGAGCCCGGCGATGAGCGCGAACTTGAAGACGTCGCGCGGGCGTTCGAAGAGGTGCCGGCCCCCGGCGAAACGACTCACGAGCCAGGCGCCCGCCAGCGCTTCGAGCGTGTTGCCGACGGCGATGCCGACCGAGGTCGCGATCGATCCGGCCGTCGTGATGTTCACGACGAAGGCTCCGAGCAGCACTGCCGGCCACAGGCGCCGGCCGCCGACGATCAGCGCGCCGATGGCGAGGCCGGTCGGCGGCCACACAGCCGAGGCGCTCGCGTGCACGGACGCCAGCGACAGGCCGAGCTTGCCGGCGAGCACGTACGCGACGAACAGGACGGCCAGCGCGACGATGCGTCAGCCTCGCAGCGCGCGCACGTCGATGAGCCGGCCCGTCACCGCCGCCGCCGCGGCCATCGTCGGCGAGACCAGATGCGTGCGTGCGCCCTGGCCTTGCCGGCCTTCGAAGTTGCGGTTCGACGTGGACGCCACGCGCTCACCCGCGCGCGCGGTCTCGCCATTCATCCCCACGCACATCGAACACCCCGCCTCGCGCCACTCGAAGCCGGCCTCACGGAAGATCTGGTCCAGGCCTTCGGCCTCGGCGGCTCGCTTGACGAGGCCCGAGCCGGGAACGATCCACGCCGGCACCACGGCGCGCCGGCCCTTCACCACCTGCGCCGCCGCGCGCAGGTCGTCGAGGCGGCTGTTGGTGCACGAGCCGATGAAGACGCGGTCGACCACGATGTCGGTGAGCGGGGTGCCGGCGGTCAGGCCCATGTAGGCGAGGGCGCGCTCCATGCTCTCGCGCCGCGTGGCGTCGGCGGCCCGGGCCGGATCGGGAACGCGCTCGGTGATCGGGAGCGCGTCCTGCGGGCTCGTGCCCCACGTCACCGTCGGCGCGATCTCGGTGCCGTCGAGCGCGACCTCGCGATCGAACCTCGCCTCGGCATCGCTTGAAAGCGTCTTCCAGTACGCGAGCGCCCGAGCCCACCGCTCCCCCCTGGGCGCGAAGGGCCGGCCCTCGAGGTAGGCGAACGTCGTCTCGTCGGGCGCGACCATGCCGGCACGCGCTCCGGCCTCGATCGACATGTTGCAGACCGTCATGCGCTCGTCCATGGTCATCGCGCGCATCACCGCGCCGGCGTACTCGATGACGTGCCCGACACCGCCCGCCGCGCCGATCCTGGCGATGACGGCGAGGATCACGTCCTTGGCCGTGACGCCGAAGCCGAGCCGGCCCTCCACGGTGACGCGCATCGACTTCGACTTCTTCTGCCAGAGCGTCTGCGTGAGCATCACGTGCTCGACCTCGGTCGAGCCGACGCCGAAGGCCAGGCAGCCGAACGCGCCGTGCGTGGCCGTGTGGGAATCGCCGCAGACGAGCAGGATGCCGGGCAACGTCAGGCCCTGCTCGGGACCGATGACGTGGACGATCCCGCGCCGATCGTCGCCGACGCCGAAGAAGGTCACGCCCTGCTCGCCCGTGTGACGCGTCAGGGACTCGACCATCCTGCCCCTTTCGGCGTCCGCCGTCGGCGTACCCGGCGTGGTCAGCACGTAGTGATCCGCCGTGGCGAATGAGAGATCGGGGCGGCGCATCCGGCTCCCATTTCGGGCCATGCGGTGGAACGCGTGTGTCGAGCCCTCGTGGAGCAGATGACGGTCTATATAAAGGAGAGCGTGCTCTCCGGGGCCTTCTGTCACGACGTGGCTCGACCAGATCTTTTCGAACAGCGTGGCGGGCGTTCCAGCGCTCATATCAAAAGAAAGGTATCACCAAGACGCCGCTCGCAGCCCCGGGCGTAAGCTGGGGTCATGAAGGTGTCCAGTCTGCTCGTGCTGGTCGTGACGCTCGCCGGATGCGCCGCCGAGCTGCGGCCGGCCCCGACGGCCCAGGTGCTGCCGGGGCCCGGCCGTCCGGCGACGGCCGCCGCGGCCGGCGTTCGCGTCGTCGCTCAGACGGGGACCTGGCAGGCGCATCCGGTGGCCCTCGACGGCGTCGTGACGCCGATCCTCGTGACCGTCGACAACCAGGGTGGCGTGCCGCTCAGGATCCGTCACTCCGACTTCGCTCTCGTGAGCGGCGACGGCCGGCGCTTCGTGGCGCTGGCGCCCGGTGAGGTCCACGGCGCGGTGGCGGACCCGGGGCTGCCCGTGTACGCATATCCGCGCAGCGTCTTCGTGATGAGACGTGACGGCGGTGGGCGCGTGCTCGTGACGGATCCGTTTCCCTACGATCCCTTCTTCGACGCCTTCCCAGCGGTGACGTGGACCGAGCTGCCCACGCACGACATGATCCAGCTCGCGCTGCCCGAGCGCGTGCTCGCCCCGGGAACGAACGTGACCGGTTTCGTCTACTTTCCGCGCGTGCCCCGCGGCCTCACGTCAGCGGATTTCACGGCGGCGCTCGTCGCGGACCGCACGGGCGCTCCGGTGGCGACGCTGACCATTCCGTTCGTCGTGGATTAGATGGACGGCCAGACCGTCGTCGGGATCGTCGTCGGCGCGCTGTTCCTGGCCGGCCTCGTCGGCGCGCTGATCCCCTGGATTCCGGGGCCGCTCTTCATCCTGATCGGCGTGCTCGTGTGGGCCGTCGCCACGCAGTTCGCCGTCATCGGCGTTGGCCGGCTCGTCATTCTCGTAACGCTGGCCTTGACGACGCTGCTCGTGAACTTCGCGGCGGGGCCGATCGGCGCGCGCCGGTCGGGCGGCAGCCGCTGGGCCGTCGGCGGCGCCATCGTCGGCGCGCTCGCCGGTCTCCTGTTCGGCCCCCTCGGCCTCCTCATCGGGCCCGTGATCGGCGCCGTGGCCGGCGAGATGATCCGCGGCGGCGACGTGGAACGCAGTCTTCGCACCGGCGTCGGTGCGCTCATCGGCATGGTGGCCGGCATCGCGGCCGACTTCGTGATCTCGGTCGCGATGATCGGGTTGTTCCTCTGGTGGGTCTGGCGCGTGTAACGCCCATTTCACTACTCGTGCTATAACACCGCGTCATGGGTGAGGACCTGCGCGAGCGGTTTTTAACACTGCACGAGATCGTCAGAGCGGCCCACCAGACGCTCGATCCGGGCGCCTGGGATTACCTGGCCGGTGGCGCCGAGACCGAGACGACGCTGCGGCGGAACCGCCAGGCGCTGGACTCGATCGCGTTCCGGCCCCGGGTGTTGCGCGACGTTTCCAAGGTCGACACGACGGCCACGCTGCTCGGCCGCACGCTGCGGCTTCCGATCATGCTGGCGCCCGTCGGCTCGATCGAGACGTTCACCCCGGGTGGCGCCGCCACGGCGGCGCGCGGCGCGACGGCCTTCGGCGTGGCGCAGATGCTCTCCTCGGTCTGCAACCCCGGGCTCGAGGCGACGTCGGCGGCGGCGCCCGGCGGTCTGCGCATCTTTCAGCTCTACGTGCGGGGCGATGACGGGTTCGTCGACGATCACGTCAAGCGCGCGCGCGACAACGGGTACGCGGCGTTCTGTCTGACGGTTGACAGCGCCATGTACAGCCGGCGCGAGCGCGACCTGGCCAAGCGCTACGTCAAGCCGTGGCGGGCCCGGGCCACCGGTATGGACTTCCAGGCCGCGCTCTCGTGGGACCAGGTGAAGCGCTTCAAGGACGCTCACGACGTCCCCCTGTGGCTCAAGGGCATCGCGACCGCTGAAGACGCCGAGATCGCGTGCGAGCACGGCGTGGAAGGCGTCTACGTGTCCAATCACGGCGGCCGCCAGCTCGACCACGGCCGCGGAAGCGCCGACGTCCTTCCCGAAGTCGTGGCGGCCGTGCGGAAGCGCGCGCTCGTCATCGTCGACGGGTCGTTCGTGCGGGGCACCGACGTGGTGAAAGCCATCGCGCTCGGCGCCGACTGCGTCGGCATGGGGCGGATCGCCTGCTGCGGGCTAGGCGCCGCCGGCGCCGACGGCCTGGTGCGCGTGCTCGAGCTGCTCGAGGACGAAATCCGGATCTGCCTCGGCCTGCTCGGCGTCAGGCGCTTCGCCGAGCTCGACACCTCGTATCTGCATCGGGCCGAGCCGGTCGCGGCGCCGCGCGTCTTCAGCGCGTTCCCGTTGATGGACGAGGGATACTAGCCAGCGAGGATCGAGGGATGCCGAAGTCGACCACGGTCTACCGCACCGAGCTGACGCCGGTGGATTTCCTCAAGCGCAACGCCTGTGTCCTGCCCGACAAGGTCGCCGTCGTGCACGGCACGCGCCGGTACACCTACCGGCAATTCGAGGAGCGGGCCAATCACCTGGCCTCGGCGCTTCGCCGGAAGGGGCTCAGGAAACGCGACCGCGTGGCGTTCCTCTGCCCGAACATCCCGGCCATGCTCGAGGCCCACTTCGGCGTGCCGATGGCCGGTGGCGTGCTGGTCGCGATCAACATCCGGCTCTCGACCGATGAGATCGGCTACATCCTCCAGCACTCCGGCGCCCGGTTCGTCTTCGTCGACGCCGAGCTCGAGGGCCTGGTCAAGCCGCTCGATCCGAATGGCCTCACGCTCGTGCGCGTGGACGACACCGGCGCGGCCGGCGATCCCTACGAGGATTTTCTCGGCAGCGGCTCTCCCGAGGCCGTCGACTCGTGGCTCGAGCACGAAGAAGAGATGCTGGCGATCAACTACACCTCGGGCACGACCGGACGGCCCAAGGGCGTCATGTACTCGCACCGCGGCGCGTACGTGAATGCGATCGGCGAGATCCTCGAGACCGCGATGACGTGGGACACGCACTATCTCTGGACGCTTCCCATGTTCCACTGCAACGGCTGGTGCTTCACGTGGGCGGTGACCGCGGTCGGCGGCACGCATCACTGTCTCCGCAAGGTCGATCCCGGCACCGTCTGGGAGGCGCTCGACCACGCCGGCATCACCCACTACAACGGCGCCCCGACCGTGCAGATCGGGATCGTGAACCACCCGAAGGCGCATCGCCTCGCCCGCCAGGTGACGGTGACCGTGGCCGGCGCGCCGCCGTCACCGACGCTCCTGGCCCGGCTCAAGGAGCTCAACTTCCGTCCCGTCCACGTCTACGGCCTGACCGAGACGTACGGCCCGCACACGGTGTGCGAGTGGCACGCCGAGTGGGACGCGCTGCCGCCCGAGGAGCAGGCCCGGCTGGCCGCGCGCCAGGGCCAGGGCTACGCGAACTTCGATCTCGTCCGCATCGTGGACACCCACATGAACGACGTGCCCCGCGATGGCGAAACGCTCGGCGAAGTCGTCATGCGTGGCAACAACGTCATGCTGGGCTACTTCGAGCAGCCCGACGCGACGGCCGAAGCGTTCCGTGGCGGCTGGTTTCACTCCGGCGACATCGGCGTGTGGCATCCCGACGGCTACATCGAGCTGCGCGACCGCAAGAAGGACATCATCATCTCGGGCGGCGAGAACATCTCGACGATCGAGGTCGAGCAGTGCGTCGCCCGCCACCCCGCCGTGATGGAGTGCGCGGTCGTCGCCGTCCCCGACGAGAAGTGGGGCGAGCGTCCGAAGGCGTTCGTCACGCTCAAGCCGGGGCACCAGACCAGCGAGCGCGAGATCATCGACTTCTGCAAGCAGCACATCGCCCACTTCAAGGCGCCGGCGGCCGTCGAGTTCGGCGACCTGCCCAAGACCTCCACGGGCAAGGTCCAGAAGTTCGTGCTGCGCGAGAAGGAGTGGAAGGGCCAGGCCAAACGGATCAACTGAGCTGGCTCTTCCGCGCGCGCTCCGAGCCCTCGATCACGGCGAGTTCCGCGTCTTCTTCGCCGCGCAGACGCTGACCGTCGTCGGCAACTGGATGCAGTCGGTCGCCCAGTCGTGGCTCGTCCTGCAGATCACGGACTCGCCGTTCCGGCTCGGCCTCATCAGCACCTTCATGTTCGGGCCCATGCTGATCTTCTCGATCCCGGCAGGCGCCGTGGCCGACCGCCTGCCCAAGCGGCGCGTCGTCGTGACGTCGGCGCTGATCCAGGGCGCCATGGGCCTGACGCTGACGGCGCTGGTGGCCTCCGGGTCCATTCGCTACTGGCACGTGGCCACGATCGCCGTCGTGTGGGGCCTGGTCAACGCGCTGGACACTCCGGCCCGTCAGGCCTTCCTGGTGGACCTGGTCGGCCGCGAGGACGTCGGGAACGCGATCGCGCTGAACTCGGTCGCGTTCAACGGCGCCCGGATCGTGGGGCCCGCCGTCGCCGGCGTGCTCATCGGCGCCTTCGGGCTGTCGTCGGCGTTCCTGCTCAATGCGTTCGCCGGTCTCGTCGGCGCGCTCGCCCTCGCCGCGGTGGGGACGTCGGGAACGCGCGTCCCCCGGGGCGACGCCTCCTTCGGCCAGCAGATCCTCGAGGGGCTGCGTTACGCCGGCGGCACCCCACGCGTGCGCCGGCTCCTGGGCGTGCTCTTCGTCGTGACCATCACGATCTTCAATTTCTCCGTCTACATCCCGTTGCTGACTCGCGACGTGCTCGCGGCCGGACCCGGGACGTTCGGACTGCTGATGGCGGCAATCGGGATCGGCGCCATGACGGGCGCGTTCGCTCTCGGTGCCGCGAGTCGTGCCGAGCCGACCTTTCCCCTGCTCGCCGCCGCGGCCGGCGTCTCGTGTGCCGGGCTCTGCGTCCTCTCGGCGGTGAGTCGCGTGTGGCTGGCCGCGCTCGTGCTGCTGATCGTCGGCCTGGCCTCGATCGTCGCGGTGGCCGGCGTCAACACCGCGCTCCAGATGATGGCCCCGGACGCTTTGCGCGGACGCGTGATGAGCATCTACACACTGATCTTCGGTGGCGTGTTCCCGTTCGGCGCGTTCCTGGCGGGTGCGACCGCGGAGACGTGGGGCGTTCGCGCTGCGCTGGCCGGCGCCGGCGGCTTCGGGCTCGCGGTGCTGGCCCTCATCCTGGCCGCCGGCGTCCGGCGCGCGACCGCGGTCAACGATCGTTCCGGATGAGCTCGGTGCACGAACCCGTGATCCCGCTGGTACCCGGCGCTGTCGGCAGCGCTCGTCGACGGTGACGCGGAGGGCGGCTGCCCCGAGGGTGCAAACACGGCTCCATCGGACGTGACAAAAGCCACGTACAATACCGGCCGTGAGCTTCCGACTGGCCCTTCACACGTGGACGCTGGACACGACCCCGCTGGCCGAGGCGCTGCGCACGGCCCGCGAGACGGGCTGGGACGCCGTCGAGCTGCGCCGCATCGATTTCGTGCGCGCGGCCGAGCAGGGCATGGACGCCGACGCCGTCATCGACGTCGTGAAGAAAAGCGGCCTGCCGGTGGCGTGTGTCGGCGTCGAGCACGGATGGATGTGGGCGGATGGCGACGTGCGGCGCCGCCTGCTCCGCGTCTTCGCCGAGCAATGCGAACGGGCGGCCCGTCTGGGCTGCGCCACGATGATGAGTCCCGTCGACGTGGGCGCGGGCGACGTCAAGGCCGCCGCGGGCAGCGTCAAGGAGGTCGGCGACATCGCGGCCCGCCACGGCGTGCGGCTCGCCGTCGAGTTCAACTCGCAGGCGGGCCAGCTCAACCGTCTCGATCGACTGCGTGAGGTGCTGGCCCAGGCGGCCCATCCGCAGTGTGGCCTGCTGATCGACGCCTACCACCTCACGCGTAGCGGCGGCACGCCGTCCGACGTCGCGGCCCTCGGCGCGGGTGAGATCGGGTACGTGCAGTTCAGCGACGTGCCGGCAACGGGGCTCGAGCCCGGCAAGGCCCTCAACCGGCTTCCGCCCGGCCACGGCGTCGTGCCGTTCAAGGAGTTCTTCCGCGCGATCGCTGCGACCGGCTATCGCGGCTACGTGAGCTACGAAGCGCCGAACCCCGCCGCGTGGGCGCGACCGCCGGCGGAGGTGGCACGGGAGGCGCTCCTCGCGACGCGTACGCTGCTGAGCTGATGCTCCGGCTCAGCGTGCTCGATCAGTCGCCGGTACGCAGCGGCGGGACACCGGCCGACACCATCCAGGAAACACTCGAGCTCGCCCAGGCCTGCGACCGCCTCGGCTTTCACCGCTACTGGCTCGCCGAACACCACTCGACACCCGGGCTGGCCGGGTCGAGCCCCGAGATCCTCATCGGCCAGGTTGCGGCCCGCACGCGTCGCATCCGTGTCGGCTCTGGCGGCGTGATGCTCCAGCACTACAGCCCGCTGAAGGTCGCCGAGAACTTCCGCGTGCTGGAAACGCTGTTCCCCGGCCGGATCGACCTCGGGATCGGTCGAGCGCCGGGCAGCGACCAGATCACGGCGCGGGCGCTCCAGGAAAGCGGCAGCGTCTTCGGGTTCGACCGTTTTCCCGAGCAGGTCGCCGATCTCGTCGCGTTCCTCCACGACGCGGTGCCCGCCGATCATCGCTTCTGCTCCGTGAAGGCGATGCCGACCGGGCCGACGGCCCCTGAGATCTGGCTGCTCGGCTCGAGCGACGGGAGCGCCGCGATCGCCGCCGGCCTCGGCACCGCCTTTTCGTTCGCTCACTTCATCAATGCCGACGGCGGCGCCGAGATCACCCGCGCCTATACGCGCCAGTTCCAACCTTCGGTGACGTTCGACGCTCCTCGAGCCAGCGCCGCCATCTTCGTCGTCTGCGCCGACACTCGGGCCGAGGCGCAGCGCCTGGCCCGGAGCCGCGAGCTCTTCCTCCTGCGGCTCTACACCGGCCGCGCCGGACGGTACCCGTCGGTCGAAGAAGCCGAGAGCTATCCGTACACGGCGCGTGAGGCGGCGCTGGTCGAGGCGCTTCGCGCGCGGAGCGTGGTGGGCACGCCCGAGCAGGTGCACGAGCAGCTCGTGGCCATGGCGGGTGCCTATGGTGTCGACGAGCTCGTGATCGTGACGATCACCCACGACCCCAAGGCGCGCTTGCGCTCGTACGAGCTCCTGGCCCAGGTGTTTTCGCTTTAGCCGCCCAGGTTTTGGGCACCGTCCGAGAAAAAATTCTTGGGCGGGGTGGCTCGGCTGCTAGAGTGGAATTTAGATGAAAACTACCTGTGGCGCCGTTCCTGGTTGCGGCCGTGACAGAGTTCGTCGCTGAAACGCCGGCGCTAGGTCGTTCGTTTTGTCCCGGCTGTGAGCCCGATGCTGACCCGACGCTTGAAATCCTCGACGTCCGCTGGTGCGACGCGCACCTGCCCCACCGCGACGGCAGCGACGACGGCACGGTGAGGTCCGAAGCATTTCTCTCCGGCAGTGCCGAGGCGGGCGGCGACGCCAACCGCCTCTGGTGTCAGCTCCTCCATCGCGACGCTCCACGCCTGGCGCGTCGTCGTCCCCGCCGTCCGCGCGACATCGACCCGCAACCGATCGCATAGTCCGCTGACCGAGCCGTCCGCGCCGTCCTAGCAGTTCAAGTATTTCGACGTCACGAGCCGTTTTTCCGCGCCGTCCTCGCTCCACGTCTTCCGCTCGAGACCGACCAGGTCCTTGCCGTACACGTGGATCTCCACGGTGTCGTGGGACGTCGGATTGTGCATGCGGTGCACTTCGTCGCCGGGCACCAGACGCGAAATGGCGCCGGGCTCGTGGCGCATCACCCGCATGACTTCGAGGCGCGCGTGCCCCGGCGTGTCGGGCGTCACCCGATAGCGCGTCTCCTCGATGCGGTTCTCGATCACGCCGATGACGCCCCACGTGTCGTGGTTGTGGGCGGCGGCGACGTCGCCGGGAGCCCACACGACTGCCGTGATGTTGAAGCGGGGCGTACGGTGCAGCATGTAACGCCCGCGACCGCCGCCCGGGCCGCGCGTGCGGTACTCGGCGGGCAGCGCCGCAGGGTTCCGGATGAGCCGGCCGAGCAGCGGCTCCACCTTCTCGGTGATGACGTGAGGCGAAGACTCGTCTCGGGTGATCCGGTCGAGGTCGGCGATGAAATCCGGTAGCGCATAAGTGGTCGCCATCGACGCCTCCTAGATCTCGACAGGCGTATCGGTCCGGCCGCCCCACTCGGCCCACGAGCCGTCGTAGACCGGCACTTCCGGCCGTCCCACCACGTGCAACCCGAGCGCGAGTACAGCGGCGCTCACCCCGGAGCCACATGTCGTCACGACGGGCCGGCCAGCCTCGACGCCCGCCTTGCCGAACACCTCGCGGAGCGCCGCGGCGGGCAGGAGCGTGCCGTCCTCGGGGCGAAAGAGCCGGTCGTACGGCAGGCACACGCTGCCCGGGATGTGTCCACTGCGCATCCCGCCGCGCGGCTCCGGCTCGGTGCCGACGAAGCGGCCGTGGCTGCGCGCGTCCACCACCTGCTCGCGTCGCGTGTCGACGTTGGCGCGGATGCGGCCGAGATCGCGCACCAGCTCGGGGCGCAGGCGGGCTGCGAAGCGGCGGGGTTGAGGCGTGACGGCTCCGGACTCGACCGGTCGGCCTTCCGCCTTCCACTTCGGAAAGCCGCCGTCGAGGACGGCGACCTGATCGTGACCGAAGACGCGGAAGCTCCACCACACCCGCGCGGACGCGATCAGATACTTCTGGCCATAGACGACCACGCGGTCACCGGCCGCGATGCCGAGCGCACCGACCGCGGCGGCGAAGCTGTCGGCGTCGGGCAGCATGTGCGGCAGCGGATTGCTCGTGTCCTTGATGGCGTCGATGTCGAAGTACACCGCGCCGGGGACGTGCGCGGTGACGTACTCGGCGCGCGCGTCGCGCTTCAGCGTGGGTAGGTACCAGGTCGCGTCGATGGCCCGCAGATCCGGCTCACCCAGGTGCGCGGCGAGCCACTCCGTCGTGACAACGGTGGGCAGGCTCATTTGAGCGCGTGCGGGCTCTGCCCGTCCTCGTCGAGCTGTTCTTCCCAGCGCAAGTAGGCTTCCATGGCGGCGCGTCCCTTGTCGTACGGTTTCAGCACCACGTCGTCGGCCTCGTCGAGCAGCTTCGTCGCGCCGGTCTCCACGGGCAGGCCCGCCTCCTGCCACGCCCGCGTGCCACCCTCGAGCACGCGCGCGCCCGTGTAGCCGAGCCCGTGCAGCGTCGCCGCGGCGAGGCGCGACTGCCATCCGTCGGTGCACGTGGTGACGATCGACGCTGCGCGCGAGGGCACGATCTCTGCGATGCGCCATTCGAGACGACTGCGACACACCCACACGGCGCCTGGCACGTGGCCGCGCGCATACACGTCACTCGTGTCCACGCTCAGGGTGGTCGCGCCGTCCAAGCGCCCCGGGCCGACGCTGGGAACGGAGCTGAGCGCGCGCTGACCGCCATGCGGCTCGACGGCGGGATGTCCCGTCGCCACCGCACCGCCGGCCTCCTTCCACGCCGGCAAGCCGCCGGCCAGAACACTCACGTTGGGCAGGCCCATTCGCTTGAGCCACGAAGCCGTCATGACCGATCTGACGAAGCCGTCGCAGACGAGCACGATGGCGGCGGCGCGCACGGCGACGTATTCGTCGGTCGCCTGCACGGCTTGCCCGCCGGGCGCCCAGACGGCGCCGGCCACGTGCGCCCCGGCATACTCTTCGGAAGTCCTCACGTCGAGCACCGCGACGTTGTCGTGGCTCCGGCGCTCGATCAGAGCCTCGAGCTCGGCGGCGGTCGTGAACGTGATCCCGTCCTCGCTCGCGACCCGCTTGGCCACGAGCGACGCCGCGGCTCGGCTGCGGGCTGACGGAGCGGGTGCACGCCGCGTGGCCCCGCGCTCGAGCGTCAGGCCGGCCAGGTCCCACCCCATCGTGCCGTTCTCGAGCGCGACGATCGGATTGGGCAGACGCATCCGACGGAGCGACTCGGCGCCGATGTAGGAACGCGTGCGGCCGCCACAGTGGACGACGATCGGCGTGTCCGGGCGCGACACGAGATCACCGATGCGCAGGACGAGCTCTCCGCCCGGCACGCTGATCGCCCCCGGCACACAGCCCCGCGCGTACTCCTCGAACGTCCGCGAGTCGACGATCACCATCTCCACGCCCCTGGCGATTCGCGCGGCGAGCTCGGGGGCCGAGATCTGAGGCGTCTTGGCTTGGTGGAGAGCACGCTCGCCGAACACCTTGCTCGGCACGTTGATCCCCTGCACCGTCGGCAGCCCGGCGGCCCGCCACGCGGCGAGCCCACCGGCGAGCGTCCTCACGTCGCGGTAGCCCAGCGCCGCGAGCGTTGGCGCGGCCAGCGCCGCCAGCCGGCCATCGTCGTCCACGAGCACGATCGGTGTCGCCGCCGCCGTGACGAGCACGGGCAGTCGGAACTCGAGCAGCCGCCTGGGCAGCGACGTCGTGCGGAAGATGTGCCCGCGCTCGTACGCGGCCCGTTCGCGGAGGTCGAGGACGGCGTGCGGCGTGGCGCTCTGCATGAGGGCGACGAGATCGGCGGGCGAGAGATCCATGGCAGCCTTTCAGTGCAGCAGGTGTTCCGCCGCCTCCATCAAGGTCTCGGAGAGCGTCGGATGGGTGTGGATGGTCGCCGCGAGATCCTCGGCGGTGAGCGCCGCCTCGATGGCCAGCGCCGCTTCGGCGATGAGCTCCCCGGCGCCGGGGCCGACGATCCCGACGCCGACGATACGCCCGGAGTCGGGATGGGCCAGGATCTTCGTGAGGCCGTCCGAGCGCCCGAGCGTGGCGGCGCGCCCGGAGGCGGCCCACTGGAACTTCGCGACCTTCACCGGGCGGCTCGTCCGCTGGGCTTCGGCTTCCGTGAGCCCACACCACGCGATTTCGGGATCGGTGAAGACGACCGCCGGCACCGCCACGTTGTCGAACGCGACGGGCCGGCCCGCGATCGCCTCGGCGGCGATGCGCCCCTGCCTCATGGCTCGATGGGCCAGCATGGGCTCGCCGGTGACGTCACCGACGGCGTAGATTCGCTGATCGTCGGTGCGACACCGGTCGTCGACGGCGATGATGCCGCGCTCGTTGGCTCGCACACGCGTCGTCTCGAGCCCCAATCCCTGGGTCTGGGCGCGACGGCCTACCGCCACCAGCACGCGATCGAACAGCAGCGTCTCGTCGCCCAGCCGCACCTCCACGCCTCCGCTCGTCTCGCGCAGCCCCGTCACCTTCGTCTGCAGCCGAATCTCTGCGAAGAGCTTCTCGCAGCGCCGGGCGAGCGGCTGGACGAGGTCGCGGTCCACGCCGGGGAGCAGTCCGTCCGTCATCTCGACCAGGGTCACCTTGCTGCCGAGCGCCGCGTAGACCTGGCCTAGCTCGAGGCCGATGTACCCGCCACCGACGACGAGCAACCGATCCGGGATGTCGGGCACCTCGAGCGCGGCGGTCGAGTCCATGATTCGGTCGCTCGCGAGCGTCAGCCCCGGCAACGGGCTCGGCGCCGAGCCCGTCGCGATGATCGCGTGCTTGAAGACCACCACCTGCGGCTCGTCGCCCTCAACGCGCAGTCGCCGGGAGTCCTCGAACACGGCGCGGCCGGCGACGACGTCCACGTTCTTCGCCTTGGCCACGCCGGCGAGGCCGCGGGCGAGCTTGCCGATGACACGCTCGCTCTTCCACTTGCGAAGTGGATCGAGCGACACGCGTGCCTCGCCGAAGTCCACGCCGAACTCCTTGGCGCGCTCGGCCTCCCCGAGCACGGCCGCGACGTGCAGCAGTGCCTTGGACGGGATGCACCCCTCGAACAGACAGGCGCCACCCAGCCGCTTGGCGGCGTCCACCACCACGGTTTCGAGCCCGAGCTCGGCGCAGCGAAACGCCGCGGTATAGCCGCCGGGACCGCCCCCCACGACGGCGACGTCCACTTCGCGGACGAGATCACCCATGACCATTTAACAGGGCACGGGCACCCGGGCTTGCGCCACGCCCGTGCCCCTCCGCAACCACGGTCGGTGATTCATCGTTTGCGCGATCAGAGTCGCGACCCTACGGGACGCTGTCCGAGCACGCACGTCAGAGCTCCAGCAGTAGCTGGTCGGGGTGTTCGAGGCGGCGGACGATGTCGGCGGCGAAGCGTGCGCCGTCGGCGCCGTCGGCCACGCGGTGGTCGAAGGTCAGCGACACCGGCAGTAGCAGACGCGGCACGATCTGCCCCTCGCGGACGACGGCCTCTTCCCGGGCGCGCGCCACACCGAGGATCGCCACCTCGGGATAGTTGATGATCGGGATGGCTCCCGTCCCGCCGAGGGCGCCGATGTTCGTGATCGTGAAGGTGCCACCCTTCAAGTCGTCGAGCGTGGCCTTGCCCTCTCGCACACGCTGAGCGAGCGCGCCGAGCTCGCGCTGGATCTCGAGCAAGGACTTGCGGTCCACGTCCCGGATGACGGGCACGATGAGCCCGCGCTCCGCCGCCACCGCCACGCCCAGGTGGCAGTAGCGCTTCACGATCAGCTCGCCGGCTGCGGGATCGAGGCTCGCGTTGAACTGCGGATGGCCCTTGAGCGCGAGCGCCGCCGCCTTCATGAGGAAGCTCGTCAGCGTGAGTGTCACGCCCTGGGCGCGAGCCACCTCGAGGTTGCGACGGATGAGCCCGTCGAGGTCGGTGATATCCGCCTTGTCGAAGTGGGTGACGTGCGGGATCACGGTCGCCGACAGCGTCATCCGCTCGGCGATCGTGCGGCGAAGGTGCGAGAGTGGCTGGCGCTCGATCGGGCCCCACTGCTCGAAGCTGGGCAGCGGTGGCGCCTGCAGGCCGATCGCCGCCAGCGGCTTCGCCGGGCCACGCTCGACAGCGGGCCGCGCCGGCTCGTGGCGTTCGGGAGCCGCCGGCGCACGCGGCGCCACGGCGGCAGGCCTGGTTGCCCCGGCTACCGCGGCGCGGACATCCTCGTCGGTGACACGCCCGCCCGATCCGCTGCCGGAGACAGCGCGGAGATCGACACCGAGCTCTCGCGCCAGCCGTCGCGTCGCCGGCGTGGCCGGCACCGGCCCTTCGGTGACGCGCGCTGCGGGTGGTGGTGTGGCGCGCGCTCCGGCTGCCGGGGCCGCCTGACGAGCGCGGCCATCGGTGAGCGCGGTCTTCGTCCCGGGCGTTGCCGACGCCTCGCCGAACGAGACGAGCACCTGGCCGACCTTCACCGTCTGGCCCGCGTGCACGTGCACCTTCTCCACGCGCCCGGCCATCGGCGACGGGATCTCGACCTGCGCCTTGTCGGTCTCGACCTCCAGCAGCGGCGCGTCCTCACGGACGTCCTCGCCCTCGTGAACGAGCACCTTCACGATCTCGGCCTCGGTCAGTCCCTCGCCGAGATCGGGGAGCCGGAAGTCGCGGGCCATCGCCGTCATTGTACCGGCCCCAGCTCGAGATCGGCGAGCACGCCGTAGTGGTCGGACGGCCACAGCGTCGCGCCGTCGGCCCTGCGCTCGGGCTCGTCGAGGACGACACGGCTCGCCACCACGCGCCACTGCCGCCCGTTTGCCGATCTCAAGAACACGTAATCCACGCGTCGCCTGGCCGTGCGCACCGGGCCCACGACGTTCTGCCAGGTCGTGGCCCCGTCGCCTTCAGGATTGGCAGCGCGGAATGCGTCGATCATGCCGGCGCGGCTGAAGACACCGAGTCCTGGCGCGGTCTCGCCGGTGTTGAAATCGCCCATGACGACGGCCGGGCGGTCGGCCGGCCAGGCTTGCACAACGTCGACGATGCGCTCGAGCTGACAGTCGGCGCGCGCCGTGTGCGCCGAGACGATGCCGACCCGGCCCCACGGGGCGTCGACTTCGGCGCGCAGCATGATCCGCGGGTCGAGAAACTTCACGCAGCGCGGAAGATCGGTCACCGCGCGGCTCACGATGGGGAACCGGCTCAGCACGGCGGAGCCCTCGCTGAAGTTCATGACCCAGGTGGCGAGTCGCCCGAGAACCGGCAACACGCGCGGCGTGGCCGGCGCAAACACGTAGTGGAAGCCGAGGCCGGCGGCGAGCCGCGCGGCCACGTTGCCGCGGCTCCACCCCGCCGACGCTTCCTGGAGCGCGACGACATCGGGATCGAGCGCGCGCAGCTCGCGCAGGGCGAGGGCCAGGCGCTCTTCGAGTCGGCGGTCGTCGCCCCAGAGCCCCGACGTCGGTCCGCCGTGGAAGAGATTGAACGTCACGACACGCAGCCGCGGTGCCGGATCGGAGCGCGAAGGGGCGGCGGTCGTCAGAAGGCCGAGGACGGCAAGGACTGCGGCCCAGCGCACGACGTGATCAGTAGGCGAGCGTCTCCCGCGCCGCGGCCAGCACGCGCCCGACGTCGGGCACGCTGGCGCGCTCACGAGCGAAGCCGACGAAGGGGACGTCGTAGGCGGTGACGCGACGGATGGGCGCCTCCAGCGAGAGGAAGGCTCCCTCGACGATCGAGGCGGCGATCTCGGCGCCCGGGCCAAAGCTCTTGGGCGCTTCGTGCACGATGAGGGCGCGCCCGGTCTTCTGCACGGAGGCCACGACCGTCTCGCGATCGAGCGGCGACACCGTGAGCAGGTCGATCACGTCGCACTCGGCGCCGTCCTCGCTGGCCAGGGTGTCGGCGGCTTCGCGCGCCACGCGCACCATCGCGCCATAGGCGATGATCGTCAGATCCCGTCCCTCACGCACGACGTCGGCGTGGCCGAGCGGCAGCGCCTCGATCTCGTCGGGCACGTCCTCCTTGGCCGCGTGGTAGAGCGCCTTGTGCTCGAAGAAGATCACGGGGTCGGGATCGCGCAGCGCCGCCACCAGCAACCCGCGGGCATTCCGCGGCCCCGACGGGATCACCATCTTCAGCCCCGGGATGTGAGCGTAGAACTGCTCCTCGGACTCCGAGTGATGCTCCAGCGCGCGCACGCCGCCGCCGTAGGGCATGCGCACGACCATCTGGCAGTGGAAGCGCCCCTGGGTGCGCATGCGATAGCGGGCGGCGTGGTTCTCGATCTGGTGGAAGCACTGGAAGGCGAAGCCCGAGAACTGGATCTCGCAGACGGGCTTGAGCCCGTAGAGGGCCATGCCGACCGACGTGCCGATGATGGCCGACTCGGCGAGCGGGCTGTCGATCACCCGCTTGCCACCAAATTTTCGATGGAGGTCCTCGGTCACGCGGAAGACGCCACCGTCGACGCCGACGTCCTCGCCGATGACGACGACGTCCTGGTCCCGCTCCATCTCCTGGAGCAGCGCCAGGTTCAGCGCCTTGACCATGTTCAGTTTTGCCATCGGCTCGTCTTTCGCTGGCCACGCATGGGCGGTGACGGCGGCGGCTCGGGCGCGGCCGTGCTCTCGTCGGGGCTGCGCAGCCGCGAGGCCACCTCCTCGCGCTGGGCCAGGAGCTCCGGGGGCTTCTCCGCATACGCGTGATCGAACATCGTGAGCACGTCGGGGGGCGCCATCGCCTCGAAACGCTTCACGGCGGCGGCGATCTCGGCGTCCACCTCCTGCTCGAGGCCGTCCTCCAGCAGGTTCTTCTTCCTGAGGTACTCGACGAAGCGCGTGAGCGGATCTTTCCGCTCCCACTCCCGCACTTCCTCCTCGGAGCGGTACTTGGTGGGATCGTCGGCCGTGGTGTGCACGCCCAGGCGGTACGTCACGCACTCGATCAAGGTCGGGCCATTGCCCTCGCGGGCGCGATCGACCGCTTCCTTGGTCGCTGCGTACACGGCCAGCACGTCGTTGCCGTCGACCTGCAGGCCGGGCAACCCGTAGGCCAGGGCCTTCTGGGCGATCGTGCGCGAGTGGGTCTGCTTCTTGAGCGGTACCGAGATCGCCCACTGGTTGTTCTGGCAGACGAAGACGACGGGCACGTGCCAGACGCCGGCGAAGTTCAGCGCCTCGTGGAAGTCACCCTCCGACGTTGCGCCGTCGCCGAAGTACGCCATGACGACGACGTCGTCGCCGCGATATTGCGCGGCATACGCAAGGCCGACCGCGTGCGGGAGCTGCGTGCCCACCGGAATGGTGATCGGCAGGTCGTGCTGCTCGGGCGCCGGCTGGCACCCTTCGAGCTGGCCCGCGAACGTCATCAACAACTTCTCGATGGGCCAGCCTCGCCACAGCATGGCCGCCGTCTCACGGAACGACGGCACCATCCAGTCCGACTCGCGCAGCGTGCAGACGGAGCCGAGCTGGGACGCCTCCTGGCCCTTGATCGGCGCGAACGTCCCGATGCGGCCCTGGCGCTGCAGACGCACCATGCGCTCGTCGAGCCGGCGCCCGAGGAGCATGGCGCGATAGAGCCGCTTCAGCTCGGTGGCGGAGAGATCGGGCTCGAGGGCGGAATCGAGGTTGCCGTCGCTGTCGAGGATCGACAGGTACTCGACGCTGAACCGAGGTTCGAGAGGCGTCCTGGGCATGAAAATGCTGGGTCCAGATCCATTGTACCCCGCACCTCAAAAAGCCCCGTCATCGCGAAAGCCCCCTCATCGCGCGGACGGGAAGCGTGGCGGTCGCTTCTCGCGGATGGCCTTGATGCCCTCCCGAACGTCCTCCTCCATGAAGGTCAGCATCTCCAGCGCGATGGACTGGTCGAAGATGGGCCCGGCCATGCGCAGCCAGTTGTTGAGGCTCTTCTTCGTCCACCGGATCGCCTGCTGGCTTCCCTGGGCCAGCTTGTCGGCGACCTCGAACGCCTTGGGCAGGAGCTCGGCGGCCGGTACGCACAGGCTGACCAGCCCGATGCGCTCGGCCTCCTTGCCGTCGATGAAGTCGGAGGTGAGCAGGTAGTACTTGGCCTTGGCCATCCCGCAGAGGAGCGGCCAGAGGATGGCGGCATGGTCGCCGGCCACCACGCCGAGCTTGGTGTGGCCGTCGGTGAAGCGCGCCGTCTCCGACATGATGCTGATGTCGGCCATCATCGCGACGACCAGGCCAGCCCCGACGGCCACGCCGTTGATGGCGGAGATCACCGGCTTGTCGAGGTTGATCATGTTGTAGACGATGTCCGACGCCTCGCGCACGGTGTTGGCCAGTCGCCGGGGGTCGGTGGCATTCCGCTCCACCATGTCCATGTCGCCGCCGGCCGAGAAGGCCCGGCCGGCGCCGGTCACCACCGCCACCCGCGTGTCCTTGTCGCGGTCGATCGTCAGCCAGATCTGGGTCAGCTCCCAGTGCAGGCGATCGTTGGTGGCGTTGAGGACCTCGGGCCGGTTGAGCGTGATGAGCAGCACGCCGTTGGGGCGGCGCTCGAAGAGCAGGTGCTGGTATTCCTTGTAATCGATCATCGAGGCTCCTTGCTCGGCTCCAAGTTACGTCGCCTCACTTCGTTCTCGGTCGTCGCGGCTCCTCACGTACAACCGCGTACGCTGCGGGCCGCTCCTCCCTCGGGCCTCGTGAGGCTTGTTCCTTGGAGCCTCGATTTCCCTGACAGTGGCTCGATCAGGTCGCGGCGGCGCCGTTGACGCCGATCATCTGGCCCGAAACGAAGCCGCCGTCGTCCGAGGCGAGGAAGGCGGTGAGGCGCGCGATGTCATCGGGCGTCCCGAGACGCCCCAGCGGGATCTTGTCGAGCTGGCTGCTGATGTAGGCCGCGTGCTCCTGTTGCTCGCCGAGGATCGGCCCCGGCGAGATGGCGTTGACGGTGACCCCTTTCGGGCCGAGCTCACGGGCCAGCGCCTTGGTGAGCCCCCAGAGCCCGTGCTTGGCGGCGGCGACGTGCGCGCGCCCGTCGTGTGTCCCCTGCATCGCATTCATGCCGGTGATGTTCACGATGCGGCCCCAGCCGCGCGCCACCATCGCGGGCGCGAACGCCCGCGCCATGTAGAACGCGGCGCTGAGGTCGACGTCGATGACGCGCTGCCACTCCGCGTCCGTCATCTCGAGGAACGGCGCCCGGGGACGGATGGCCGCGTTGTTGACGACGATGTCGACGGTCCCGATTTCGCCGGCCGCCCCGACGATCGCGTTCACGTCGTCCCGCCGGCCCACGTCGCCGACGGCGACGACCGCGCGCACGCCGTGCTTGCGGGCGTCGACGGCCACGGCCTCGGCGTCGGCGCGCCGGCGGGCGGTGTTCACCACGACGTCACAGCCGCGTACGGCCAGCGTCAGCACGATGGCGCGGCCGATGTTGCGGCCGGCGCCGGTGACGATCGCCGCGTGCCCGCGAAGGCTGGCCGGCGTCGTCACGAGCTGGCCACCTGGCCGTTCACGAGATGGCGCGTGGAACCGTCATCCAGGATCACGGGCGGATCGTAACAGAGGTTCATGCCCTCGCGTGAAGGAGGGGGTTTGGGGGAAGCGGAACGGGTCCCCCCAACTTCATGAGGGGGTTTGGGGGAAGCGGAACGGGTCCCCCCAACTTAGTGAATTCGTCCGATGCGGCCCCAGCGAATACCACCCCCGGGATCGGATGACCAGTAGATCAGGAACGGCCGGCCCGTGATCTGCTGCCAGCGCACGGTGCCGTAGTGACGGCTGTCCTCACCCGCATTGCGGTTGTCGGCCATCACGAAGAAGCGACCGGCCGGCACGTGCCACATTCCCGACTTCTCGGGCGCGACCGGCCTGTCGGAGAAATCGGCGTAGGGCTCGGGCAGCGCCTGGCAGCCGGCCGCCGTCGGATCGCAGCCGACGAACACCTGCCGTCCGGCCACGTGCACGTCCTCGCCGCTCAGACCCACCACGCGCTTGACGAGCTGCTGGGTGGCGTCGGCCGCATCCTGGAAGACGATGAGGTCGCCGCGCGCGGGATCGCGCACGGACTTGTCGACGAGGATGTAATCGCCGGGAAGCAGCGTGGGTACCATCGACGCCGAGGGAACGGAGAAGCCTTCGTAGCGCTGGCGGATGCCGAAGGGAATGGCGACGAGCACGGCGATGAGCAGCACGAGAAAGACGAGCCAGACGGCTCGCGTCACAGCTATTTCTTGCCGCCTTGCGCCTTTTTCGCGGCGGCTGCCCGGGCCGGCGCCGGCTCGGCGCGCTTGGGGGCCGCCTTCGCAGGAGGCTTGCGCTCGCCGGACGGAACTCGCTTGGCCAGACTCTCCTTCAACGCCTCCATGAGATCGATGACCTGGGCGCGCGGCGGCGCGGGCGTCGCCGTCGTCACTTCCTGGCCTTCGACTTTTTTCTTGATGAGGTCCTGCACGCGCTGTCGGTACTCGTCCTCGTAGCGACTGGGCTCGAACTCCTCGGACGCGAGGCCATCCACGAGCTGGAGCGCGAGCTTCAGCTCGTTCTCGCGCACCTTGGCCGACGCGCCCTTGTCGATTTCACCGAAGTCGCGCACCTCGTCGGCCAAGTACATGGTGTGGAGCATGAGACCGCCCTGCGCAGAGCGGATGAGCACCAGGCTCTCCTTGCCGCGCATGACGAACTTGGCCAGGGCCACCCGCTCGCTCTGGGCGAGCGCCTCGGCGAGCAATCGGTAGGCCTTCTCACCGCCCTTGTCGGGCCCGAGATAGTGCGTGCGCTCGAAGTAGATGGGATCGACCTGCGCGAGGGGGACGAACTCGGTGATGTCGATCACCTGAGAGGCCTCGCCCTCCATCGCTTTCAGCTCGTCGTCGCTGACCCGGACGTATTGATCCTTGGCGAACTCGTAGCCGCGCACCAGCTCGCTGCGATCGACCGTCGTGTTGTCCACCGGGCAGAACGTCTGCTGGCGGATGCGCGAGCCACACTTGGCGTGCAGGAGGTTGAACGACACGTTTTGCGACGACGTCGCCGTGTACAGTCGCACGGGAATCGAGACCAGTCCGAAGGAGATCGTCCCGGAGCCGATGGAATGTGGGGGCATAGTATGGGCCAAAGGGTACCACCGGTGACGACGCGGTTCTCGAACCTTTCGGCCCACAAGGTGTTGCGGTGACCACCGACGCGCTGCGCGAGCGGCTGGAGTCGCTGGGTGCGCCCCGCCGCCACGTGGACGCGGCGAGCCAGCCCGTCATGCTGGCGACGCTCGTCGATCAGCCCTTCTCCGGCCGCGGGTGGCTGTTCGAGATCAAGTACGACGGCGTGCGCATCCTGGCCGAGCGCGCCGGCAAGCGCGTGCGGCTCTCCGGCCGCAGCGGCCAGGACTTCACCGCGCGCTATCCCGAGATCGTCGAAGCGCTGGCGGCGCTGCCCGTCGAGCGCGCCGTGCTCGATGGCGAGGTCGTCGCCTTCGACGAGCACGGCCGCAGCTCGTTCCAGCGATTGCAAGGCCGCATGGGACTGTCGCACGCGGGCGACGTCGCGGCCGGGCGCCGGCAGGTTCCCGTAAGCGCCGTGTTCTTCGACTGTCTCGAGATCGACGGCCACGACCTCCGGGACGTGCCGCTGTCCGAGCGCAAGCAGCTCCTGGAGCTGCTGATCCCTCGCGGCACCGGCGTCCTCGGGTACAGCGCTCACGTCGAGGAGCGCGGCGAGGAGTTCTTCCACGCCTGCGACGCCCGACACCTCGAGGGCATCATCGCCAAGAAGGCCGACGGGCCGTATCGGAGCGGGCGCACGCGCGACTGGCTCAAGATCAAGTGCCAGCGCCGGCAGGAGTTCGTGATCGGCGGCTACACCGATCCCCAGGGCGCCCGCGCGTACTTCGGTGCCCTTCACCTCGGCGTGTACGACGGCGACAGGCTGGTGTACGTCTCCAAGGTCGGCACGGGCTTCGACGCCACGTCGCTCAAGCGAATCCGGGACAGGCTCAAGCCGCTGGCCCGCGAGCAGTCACCGTTCGACGTCGGCACACCGACGGGACGCGGCCACCACTGGGTCGAGCCGAAGCTGGTGGCCGAGGTGCGCTTCACGGAGTGGACGGACGACGGCGGCCTCCGCCATCCCGCCTTCCTCGGGCTCCGCGACGACAAACGGCCGCGGGATTGCAAACGTGAGACGGCCATGCCGACCGCGCAGGCGGCCAAGCCCACAGCGCCGAAGACGAAGAGCCCGGCGAGCGGGCGCGTGAAACTCCCGGCGAGCGGTCGTGTGAAGATCACGCGGCCCGAGAAGATCTTCTGGCCCGAGGATGGCTTCACCAAGGGCGACCTCGTCGCCTACTACGAGGCGATCGCCCCGCTGATGCTCCCCTATCTCGAGGATCGGCCGCTGGTGCTGGTGCGGTATCCCGACGGCATCGCCGGCAAGTCGTTCTTCCAGAAGGACACGCCCGACTTCGTTCCGAACTGGGTGCGCACCGTGCGGATCCGCTCGACCACGCCGCCGCGCGACATCGACTACGTCGTCGCCGACGACGTCGAGACGCTGCGCTACCTGGCCAACCTCGGGACGATCCCGATCCACCTGTGGGCGTCACGCGCCGGCTCGCTCGAGCGTCCGGACTGGGCCGTTCTCGACCTCGATCCCAAGGGCGCGCCGTTCACGCACGTCGTCAGGATGGCGCAGACCCTGCGCGCCATCCTCGACGAGGTCGGCGTGTCGAGCTACGTGAAGACGTCGGGCAAAACGGGGCTCCACGTCCTGGTCGCGCTGGGCGCCCGGTATTCCTACGACGAGGCGCGCGGCTTCGCCGAGATCATCGCGACGATGGCCGTGGGCCGCGAGCCGAAGATCGCCACGGTGGCACGGCCGTTACGCGAGCGCGGCGGAAAGGTGTACGTCGACTTCGGCCAGAACGGCCCGGGTCGGACGATCGTCGCACCGTTTTCGGTGCGCCCCCTCCCCGGCGCGCCGGTCGCGTGCCCGCTCACGTGGGACGAGGTCACGCCAAAGCTCGATTCCAACCGCTTCACGATGAAGACGGTGCCGAGACGATTCGCCGAGATGAAGGATCCGATGGCTCCGGTGCTGGGCGCAGAATTTGATCTGGAGAAGGCTCTCAGGCGAATATCGAAGCAGAGGGAGGAGGAACGTCTATGAACAATTCCAGCGTTGCCGACTCACTCCTATGGGAGTGTCACGTCTGCTCCGAGAGATTTGCCGCGGGCGACGGTGGGCAGTGCTCGCGCTGTCACCGGGCCGTGTGTTTGCTGCACGTCAGGCTCCGCGCTTCCCGGACGCTCCGAGCCGCGCGACACAAGGCAGTCATCTGCACTGTGTGCGCCGGTCCCGCCGCAGATCTGGACCGCTTTCCCGGTGAACCCCTGCTCCGGAGCGTCCTCAGCCTTGTAGCGCGTGTCGTAGCCGCCTGGCGTACGCGGGGCCCGTCCCAGACTCCTCGTGCTTGAAGTACACCCACGCGCCCTGCCACGGCTGGGCGCGGATGGTGTCGATGAAACGGCCGAGCTCGTCGTCGTCATAGCCTTCGTCGCGCAGGCGTAGATAGCCGAAGTCGGCGGTGGCGACGACGGGCGTCGTGCCCTTCTCGGTGTCGGCGATGCAGAGCGCCACGTTGCGGCCGCGCAGGCGCTCGTACACCTCGTCGGCGAACCACGAGTCGTTCCTGAACTCCATGGCGCAGCGCAGGCCAGGCGGCAGCAGGGCGAGCAGGTCGGCGAGACGGCCGACGTCGCGCGCGAAGTTCGGGGGCAACTGGAAGAGGACCGGGCCGAGCTTGGGCCCGAGCGTCTGTGCCGCGTCCACGAAGTAGCGCACCGGCTCGTCGACGTTGCGCAGGCGCGCGAAGTGGGTGATGCGTTGGGGCGCCTTCAGCGCGAAGACGAAATGCGCGGGCGTGCCGGCCGCCCACCCGGCGAGCGTCTTCGGCGTCGGCATCCGATAGAACGTCGCGTTGATCTCCACGGTGTCGAAGCGCTCGGCGTAGAAGGCCAGCATCCGGCTCGCCGGCAGGTCCGCCGGGTAGAACGAGCCCTTCCACTCATCGTAGTTGTAGCCCGATGTCCCGACCCGAACGGTCATGTCGTGTGGCGCCTGGCGAGGGCCGCGACGCGGTCGCGGGCGGCCGCATCGAAGCGCCGCGCGTTGCCCACCTCGCAGTTGTCGATCGCGTGCTTGACGTCGCCGGTGGCCGGGATGGACACGCTCACCCGCGGGT
>Ga0209158_1000366_pt1 | contig 34817 bp, 29 predicted proteins | sample GraSoiAngelo_140_FD_185897 | JGI IMG/M metagenome (GOLD analysis project Ga0209158, IMG submission 185897) | Grasslands soil microbial communities from the Angelo Coastal Reserve, California, USA - 14_0929_12_30cm (SPAdes) (version 2) | ecosystem: Environmental > Terrestrial > Soil > Grasslands ...
CTGACCGGGGGCGCTGTGGGCCTCCACCCACCCGCCATGGGCCTCCACCAGGTGCTTCACGATGGCGAGACCCAGACCGGTCCCCCCCTGGTCGCGGGACCGGGCGGGGTCGGCCCGGTAGAACCGCTCGAACACCCGTGGCAGGTGTTGGCCCGTGATGCCCGAGCCGTTGTCCGAGACCGAGAGGAGCGTGCCACCGGCGGTGGGGCCGGCGGTAACGACGATGCGACCGCCCGCCGGTGTATAGCGCAGGGCATTGTCGAACAGGTTCGTAAGAATCTGCCGCAGGGCATCCGGGTCCGCGGCGAGCGTGGCCCCATTACCTGGCGGCGCGAAGGTGACGGTGAAGTCGATCCGGCGGTCCCGCGCCCGATCCGCAAATGGCGCCCACGTTTCGCGCGCGACGGTGGCGATGTCCACCGGCTCGGGGACGGGTTGCCAGCCGCCCGACTCGATGCGCGAGAGGTCGAGGAGATCGTCCACGAGACGCTGCATACGGCGCGCGTTGCTCAGGATCGTCTGCGCAAACCGCTCGCTCTGCGTTCCCGTCCCCACCTCCGTCGCGAGCGTCTCGGCGTATCCCGCGATCGAGGTCAACGGCGTCTTCAGCTCGTGCGAGACGTTGGCGACGAAGTCTCGCCGCACCGTTTCGAGCCGGCGCAGCTCGGTGACGTCGCGGATCACGAGCAGGGCGCCGCCGTTGGGGAGCGCACGGCCCGCGATGAGCAGCGCCCGGTTGTCGAGCGCGAGATCGACGGGCTCCGCTTCCCGGCCCGACAGAATCGCGTCCACCAGCTCCCGCGCGGGCTTGTCGTGAAACAGCTCTGCCAGGGGCGGCAGGTGGTCGGCGGGACCGTAGCCGAGCAGGCGCCGCGCCGCGGTATTGAGGGTGACGATCCCCCCGCGCGCGTCCGCCGCGAGCACGCCGTCCGCCATCGTCTCAATGAGCGTGGCCGTCTCCGCGCGCTCGCGGCGCAGCTCCGTAAACCGCTGGTCCAGCTCCTCATGCATGGCGCGCAACGCCAGGATGTGCTGGGCGACCTCGGGGGCGCGCGACTGCGGGAAGCTGGGTGGTTCGCCCGCGGCGATGGCCCGGGCGGCGCCGGCCAGCTGGAGGAGCGGCCGCGCTACCTCTCGAGAGAGGAGCCAGCCGACCAAGGCGGCCGCGAGCAGCGCGGCGAGCCCCGCCAGGGCGACCGCCCGCTGGACCCGGCCCACCTGGTCGTCCACGGCCGCCAGGGTCGTGGACACGCGGACGACGGCGAGTCCCGGCGGCCCACCGCGCACGGCCACGTACAGCCGCCGCTCGTTGGTCGACGCGCTCAGCCGCTCATCCCTTCCGATGCCCGCCCCGCCCGCTCCGCCCCCACCGCCGATCGCTCGCTGGACCTCGGGACGCATCAGGTGGTTCTCCAACTGCGGCAGTGCGGCGCGGTCGAATTCGGTGTCGCCCCGGACCTTCCCGGTGGGATCGATCAGCGTGACGCGGTGACCGATCTGCTGGCCCAAGGCGCGGGCGGCCTCGGGCCAGGCGAGCGAGTCGCCCGGGAGTAGCATCGCCACGAGCCGTGCCTCACGCTCCAGGCCGTGAGCAATCTCCTCTTGGAGGTAGCGACGCAGCAGACGATCGGCGGCGACGATCGACCCGCCGACGGCGACGGCGAGGAGCAGGCTGGTCGTGATGAACAGCCGGGTAACGAGCTTCACGCGCGCTTGCGGCCCCCCCCTCCAGCGCCGCGGGCCTCGGGACGGCGGAAGCGGTAGCCGGCGCCGCGCACGGTTTCGATACACTCGCCCGCTTTGCCGAGCTTCTGCCGCAGCCGCTGGACGTGCATGTCGACCGTGCGCGTCTGAATGTCGGGCTGCGCGCGCCACACCGTTTCCAACAGCTGCGCCCGGCTCTGCACCCGCCCTTCCCGCTCGATCAACGTGCGCAGCAGCTTGAATTCGGTGGCGGTGAGCTCCACCTCGGCGCCCGCCACCGTGACGCGATGCGCGGTTTTGTCGAGCACGAGCTGGCCGGCGGTCATGACGCCGCCGACGGCGACCGCCGGGGCCGCGAGGCGGCGCAGCACCGCGCTCACGCGTAGCACGAGTTCCTGCGGCGAAAATGGCTTCGGGAGGTAGTCGTCGGCGCCGAGCGACAGGCCTTTGATCCGGTCCGGCTCCTCCTTACGGGCGGTCAGCAGGATGACGCCGATGTCCTTGGTCTCCTCGCGGCGCCGTAGCTCGGCGAGGACGTCGTAGCCGGACACGCCGGGGAGCATGAGGTCGAGGACCACGAGGTCGGGTCGCTCCTCGCGCGCGGCCGCGAGCGCGTCGCGACCGCTCGCCGCGGTCGTGACGCGGTAGCCGACCTTAGCAAGATGATAGGCGACCAGCGCGGTGATGTCCGGCTCGTCATCCACCACTAGGATGCGATGGGCCGGCTCCGGGGTCACAGGGTCACGTCTCCGCCGGTGTCGCGGCTATGGAGGCAATCCACCGCCTGTCGCGCGGCGACGCGCGCGGGCTCGGGTTCACGATCGACGATGAGGCGGTGGGACTCTGGCATGGACGGGACCTCCTTCGATTATCCGTCGCGGGGAGCAGCGCGGTGCGGAAGGTAGCGCATTCGGACTGGCCTCCGCAATTTACAGCGCACTATGCGCGTGCTCCTCGCGCTGCTCGTCGCGGCGCAGAACCCCGTCGTGCCCGCCCCGCCCCCCCCGCCCCCCCCGCCGTCCACTGCCGATACCGCCCACCTCGTGATCGTCGCCACCACGGACGTGCACGGTCGCGTCGTAGGATGGGACTATGTGCACGATGTCGCGGCGCCGGGGGGGCTGGCGCGCGCGGCCACGATCCTCGAAACCCTGCGCGCCCAATACCCCGATCAGGTCGTCCTGGTCGACGCCGGCGATCTGATCGAGGGGAACGTGTTCGCCGCCTACTTCGCCGGGCGGGACCAGGAACGTCCGCATCCGCTGATCGATGCGCTCAACGCGATGCAATACGACGCGGCGACGCCGGGGAACCACGACTTCGACTTCGGCCCGAGCGTGCTCGCGCGCGCCCTCCAGGATGCCACGTTCCGGTACGTCTCCGCCAACATCTTCAAAGAGGGGACCGACACGCTGTTGTACGCGCCGTACAGCGTGGTCGAGCGTGCCGGCGTGAAGGTCGGCATTACCGGCTTCACGACCCCCGGCGTCATGGTGTGGGATCGGGGGCCGCTCGGCGGGCGCGTCCGGGTGCGGCGGATCGAGGAGACGGCGCCCGGCGCGTTGCGGCGCCTGGAACAGGCGGGCGCCGAGGTGAAGGTGGTCCTCATCCACAGCGGATTGGGCGAGCCGTCGTCGTACGACACGACCGGCGTCGGGGCCGAGAATGCGGCGCTCAGCCTGGCGAGCACCGTGCCGCGTCCGGACGTCGTGATCGTGGGGCACACGCATCGCGAGGTGCGCGATTACGTCGTCAACGGCGCCCATTTTGTGCAGCCGAAGAACGGGGCCCTGAGCCTCACGGTCGTACACGTTTGGCTAACGCGAGAACCGAGGGCCGGGGACCGGGGGCCGGGGGCGTACCGGGTGGCGTCCGTTCGGGCCGATCTCGTTTCCCTGGCGTCGACCCCCGAGCTGCCGCGGTTCGTGCGGCGGTTCGCGGCGGCGCACGAGCGGGTCAGGGCGTGGGCGGCGACGCCGCTCGGCAGCGCCGGCCCCGGGTTCTCCGGTCGGATCGCTCGGGCGGAGGACACGCCGTTGCTCGACTTCATCAACGAGGTGCAGCGCCGCCGTGCGGGCGCCGACCTGTCCGCCGCCGCCGACTTCGACGTGGATGCCGGGCTTCCGGAAGGCGAGGTCCGCGTGCGCGACGTCGCGGGCATCTACCCGTATGAGAACACGCTGCGCGCGGTCCGCATCACGGGGCGCCAGCTGCGGCAATACCTCGAGCATGCGGCGCGCTATTTCCGCACCTATCAGCCGGGCGCGCCCGTCGTCGACGACAGCGTCCCGGGCGCGAACTACGACGTCGTCAGCGGAGCCAATTACGACGTGGATCTGTCCCAGCCACCCGGACAGCGCGTCTGGGGACTCACCCTCCGAGGTCGGCCGGTGCAGCCCACCGACAGCTTCACGCTCGCCCTAGCGAGCTATCGCCAGGAGGGCGGCGGAGGGTACACGATGCTCCAGGGGGCGCCCGTCGTGTACGACCACCGCGAATCGATCCGCGACCTCTTGGCCCAGGAGATCGGCAAGGCGGGCACGGTGACCGCGCAGGGGTACTACACGCCGAGCTGGTCGATCCTGCCGCCCGCGCGGGAAGCCGTGCGCCTCGCGTTTGCGCCCGCCGCGCCGCCCGTGAATCAGCGGGACAGCACAGTACTCCGGGTACTCGCGATCAACGACTTCCACGGTGCGCTCGAGGCGCGCTCCTGGCCGTGGTCCGGCGGGAAACCTGTGGGCGGCGCCGCCGCGCTCAAGCCGTGGCTCGACTCGCTCGCGCGGGCGTGCGGCTGCACCACGGTCCGGCTCGACGCCGGCGACGAGATGCAGGGGACGCTGCTCTCCAACTTCAGTTTCGGGCTGCCGGCCATCGCCGCGCTGAACGCGTTCGGCATCGACGCCGCGGCGATCGGCAACCACGAGTTCGACTGGTCGGTCGACACGCTGCGGGCCCGGATGGCGGGGGCGAAGTACCGCTTTCTCGCCGCCAACATCACCGATTCGAGCGGCACGGCGCGGCCCGAGTGGGCTCAGCCGTGGACTCTGATCCAGCGCGGCGGGCTGAAGATTGCCGTGATCGGGTTGGCGCTGCGCGCCACGCCGACGAACACGGCGCCGCGCAACGTGCGGGGGCTCGCGTTCGGCGAGGGCGCGGCGGCAGTGCGCCGTGTGCTGCCCCGGGCCCGGGCGGCTGCCGACTTCGTGATCGTCCTGGCGCACGAGGGGGCGTTCTGCGACGGTGCCCCGGGGCCGGACCCCGTGCCGGCGCCCGTCTGTCACGGCGAGATCATGGACATCGCGCGCGGCCTCGACTCGGGCGTCGTGGACCTGATCGTGAGCGGGCACACGCACTCGCTCGTCAACACCGTGGTGAACGGGATCCCGATCGTCCAGGCGCGCTCGAGCGGCGCCGGCATCGCGGTCGTGGACTTCGTGCGGGTGCGCGGCACGGAGCGCCAAGTGCGCGCGCGCATCGAGACGCCCTACGCCGACCAGGTCCGGCCCGACGCTGCGCTCGCCGACACGCTGCGTCCCTACCAACGGGCCATCGAGGCGGTGACCGGCCGCTTCGTGGCGCGTATCAAGACCGAGCTGCGCCGCGGTGGCGAGGACCACCCGCTTGGGCGGCTCATCGCCGATGCGCAGCGGAACATGACCAAGACGGACGTCGCGGTCGTCAACAGCGGCGGCATCCGCGCGGACCTCGCGGCCGGCACGGCCACGTATGGCGACCTGTACCAGGTGCAGCCGTTTCAGAACCGGCTCGTGCGGCTCTTCGTCTCTGGCAAGGTCCTCATGGCGGCGCTCGAGCACGCGGTGGCCGGTGACCGCGCGGACGCGCATGTCTCGGGGCTGGAGGTGTGGTACGATCCGCGCAAGCGCGTCGGGCAACGGGTCACCAAGGTCAGGCTGGCGAACGGACACGGGCTCGACAACGGACGCACCTACACCGTGGCGGTGAGCGATTTCCTCGCCGCGGGCGGGAGTGGCTACACGATGTTCCGGGGGCTGCCCGTCGAGGACCTGGGGTTGGTCGATCTGGACGCGCTGATTCAGTACCTCGCGGTGCTGCGGCCGCCGGTCGAGGCCCCGGGCGACGGGCGGGTCCACCGGGTCGGGGCCGGCCGGTGAGCCTGCGCGTGTTCGTGAACGAGCAGCCGGTGACGGTGGCTCGCGGCGCCACGGTGCGCGACGCGGTGGCGGCGCTCGACGGCGACTTGGCGGGGCTGCTGGCGAGCGGGGCGGCGTACGCGACCGACGGCGTGGGACGTCCGGTCGACGCCGCGGACCCGATCGGCGAAGGCGGCGCGATCCTGCGCGTGGTCGTGACGGCGCGGCAGGGACCGCCCCGTCTCTCCAAGGAGCTGTTGCGGCGCTGGCCCAAGGCCGAGCTGCACGTGCACCTGGACGGATCGTTGCGTCCTCAGACGATGCTCGAGCTGGCGCGGGCCCAAGGGGTGCGGCTCCCCGCCGACACGCCCGACGGGCTCGCCCAGGCGCTGTCGGTCAAGCACGCGAAGAGCCTCGAAGAGTATCTCACCAAGTACGAAATCACCTTGTCCGTCATGCAGACACGGGCGGCGCTCGAGCGGATCGCTTACGAGTTCGTACTGGATGCGGCCGCCGACGGCGTGCGCTACGTGGAGGTGCGCTACTCGCCGCTGCTGCATCGGCCGGCGCTCACGCTGGCGCAGGCGATTGAGGCGCCGCTCGCCGGGATCAAGCGCGCCGAGGCGGAGACCGGCACCAAGGTCGGACTGATCGTCTGCGCCATTCGCACGCGGCCGCCGGACGAGTCGCTCGAGCTGGCGCGCGCCGCGGCGGAGTATCGCGGCGCCGGGGTGGTTGCGTTCGATCTGGCGGGCGCCGAGCGGGGGCATCCTGCCCGGGAGCACGCGCCGGCGTTCGCGTACGCGGCGGCGCACGGTCTGGCGTGCACGTGCCACGCCGGGGAAGGGGACGGGCCGCGCTCGATCCACGAGGCGCTGCACGCCTGCGGCGCGCGGCGCATCGGGCACGGCACCCGGCTGGGGGAAGAGCCGGCCCTGCTCGACGAGGTCGTGGCGCGCGGCATCCCGCTGGAAATGTGCCTCACCAGCAACCTCCACACGCACACCGTGGCGGCGATCGCCGAGCATCCCCTCAAACGCTATCTCGACCGCGGGGTCGTGGTCACGCTCAATACCGACGGCCGGCTGGTGGACGGCATCTCGCTGACCGACGAGTATTTCCTGGCGCACGGCGCCCTCGGGTTCACGCGACAGGATCTTGCGCGTGTGACGCTCAACGCGTGCGAGAGCGCGTTTCTTCCGGAGTACGAGAAAGTCGCGCTGGTGGCGCGGGTCCAGAGCGAACTGGAGGCTCTCTAAATGTCCTTCCGCCGGACGGTGCTGGCGTGCGTCGTCACGTTCGTGTGCGCGCTGGCCGTGTTCACGCTTCCCCGGTTCGCCTGGAACAGCCTGCAGGGGGCGGTTCGTCCGCAGGCGGCCTCCGACTCGTGGGTGTCGCCGTCCACGGTCTCTGCCCCCGAGACCCAGGCGGCGCCGCGCTCGGTGGGCCAGCGGCTCACCGGCCTATTCGGAATCGTTCTGATCCTGGGAATCGGCATTGCCCTGTCGCGCAACCGCCGCGCGATCAGCTGGCGCATCGTGGCCTGGGGAGTGGGGCTGCAGCTCGCCTTCGCGATCTTCGTGCTGCGCGTGCCCCTGGGTCAGACGCTGTTCAGCGCCTTGGGAGACGTGGTGAAGCAGATCTTGAGCTTCTCCTACGTCGGCTCGGAGTTCGTGTTCGGGGAGATCGGCAAGCAGCACTCGAGCCTGGGCGTGATCTTCGCGTTTCAGGTGCTCCCCGCCATCATCTTCGTGTCGGCGCTGTTCGCCATCCTGTACTACGTCGGGGTCATGCAGCTCGTGGTGAAGGCGTTCGCCCTCGTGATGAACAAGGTGATGGGGGCGAGCGGCGCCGAGAGCCTGAACGTCGCTGCCTCGATCTTTATGGGGCAGACGGAAGCGCCCCTCACGATCCGCCCGTTCCTCCCCGGGATGACGCGCTCCGAGCTCATGACCGTGATGACGGCCGGCATGGCCCACGTCTCCGGGTCCATCATGGCGGCCTACATCGCGTTCGGGATCGAGGCGCGCCACCTCCTGACGGCGGTGATCATGACGGCGCCGGGCACCATCATGATGGCCAAGATCCTCGAGCCCGAGACGGACACGCCGCAGACGCTGGGCGGTGTACGGGTCGACATCCCGCGCACCGATGTGAACCTCGTCGACGCGGCGGCCCGCGGCACGACCGACGGGTTGCACCTCATGCTCAACGTGATCGCGATGCTGGTCTCCTTCATCGCGCTCGTCGCCCTCGCCAACGGGGCCTTCGGCTGGGTCCACGGGTACGCGGCGTGGTTCCCGGAGAACATCCAGACCGTGCTCGGCTGGGTCTTCAGTCCCATCGCGTGGGTGATGGGAGTGCCGTGGCACGACAGCGGCACGATCGGGAGCCTGCTGGGCACGCGCATGGTGCTGAACGAGTTCATCGCGTATGCGCAGCTCGGGCCCATGCGGCCGGCGCTCGACCCCGTCTCTTTCACGATCGCGACGTTCGCGTTGTGCGGGTTCGCCAACATCAGTTCGGTGGGGATTCAGATCGGCGGCATCGGCGCCCTGGTCCCCGACCGCAAGCACGATCTCGCCCGACTCGGTTTTCGCGCGATGATCGCGGGAACGCTCGCCAACTTCCTGTCGGCGACGCTGGCGGGGATCCTGCTGTGACCGACCGGGAGCAGGGAGCGGGGAGCGGTGCCATCGGCGCGGCTGCCGACGTCGTCGCGCGCCGGATCGGCTCGCTCCAGCCGCGCGTCGCAATCGTCCTCGGATCGGGTCTGGGATCGGTGGCCGATGCGGTTCAATCCGCCATCCGCATTCCGCAATCCGCCATTCCGGGCTTTCCCAAGCCCGCCGCGCCGGGCCACAAGGGCGAGCTCGTCGCCGGCACCCTCGAGGGTGTGCCCGTACTGGTCCTGAGCGGCCGCTTTCATCTCTATGAGGGCCACGCGCCCCAGGTGGCGGCGCTGCCGGTGCGGGTGTTCGCCCGTCTGGGCATCCGCACCCTCGTCGTCACCAACGCCGCCGGCGGGATCCGTCTCATGTTCCGCCCGCCTACCCTGATGCTCATCGCGGATCACATCAACTTGATGTTTCGGAACCCGTTGGAGGGCCCGATCGAAGAGGGAGAGCAACGCTTCCCCGACATGAGTGATCCCTATGACCGCGATCTCCGCGCCCTCGCCCGGGAGGTGGCGCTCCAGGAGAAGATCGCCCTCGAGGAGGGGGTGTACGCCGCGCTGCTCGGCCCGTCGTACGAAACCCCTGCGGAAATTCGCATGCTGCAGCGCCTCGGCGCCGACGCCGTCGGGATGTCGACCGTGCCGGAGGTGATCGTCGCCCGGGCGCGGGGGATCCGCTGTCTCGGCTTCTCCAGCATCACGAACGTAGCGGCCGGGCTGTCGGCCGCCCCGCTGTCCCACGAGGAGGTACTGGCGGCCGGGACGCAGGTCGCTGGCCAGCTTGCGACCCTGATAAGAGGCGTGCTCGTGAAGCTTTAGTTGACCGTCTTCTGACAGCTTCATTGCAACCATTTCGTACCGAGCGCTGTCATAGTTGGCAGTAATCAGCCTGCCTCGGACACCGTCGCCGGGGATGTCGCACCGACCTCCGTCTCGAGGTGCCCATGTCTCTGGCAGTCCTCTGGCTGGCCGGCTCTGCCGCCGCCCTCGCGCCGACGCACGCCGCTCTCCCCGCCCGACCAGCGGCTCTCAGGTACGCCATCGCCGCCGACTCACCCGCCATGGCGCCGCTGCAGGTGCGCGCCACGCGACTGGTTCGACCGATCGTGGTCGACGGCGTGCTGCACGACGCCATGTGGGAGGGGGCCGAGCGGGTGACGGGCTTCCTGCAGCGGGATCCCAATGAAGGGACGGCCCCCACGGAAAGCACGGTGGTGTACGTCGCCTACGACGACGCGGCGCTGTACGTCGGCGCGCGGTTGTTCGACGCTCATCCGGACTCGATCGTCGCCCGGCTGGGGCGGCGCGACGCGCAGACCAACTCGGACGCCTTCACCGTCTACATCGATCCCTATCACGACCGTCGCAGCGGCTACTACTTCGCCATCAACGCGGCGGGGACGCTCTCCGATGGTACGCTGTACAACGATGAATGGGACGACAACTCGTGGGACGGCGTATGGGAGGGAAAGGTCAGCCGGGATTCGCTCGGCTGGACGGCGGAGCTCCGCATCCCGTACTCCCAGCTCCGCTTCATCCAGAAGCCGCAGTACGTCTGGGGGATCAACTTCCGGCGCGACATCGCGCGCAAGAACGAGCGGGATTACCTCGTGTACACGCCCAAGAACGGCAGCGGCTTCGTGTCGCGATTCGTGGACCTGGTGGGGATCGAGCAGGTCACCCCGCCGCCGCGGCTCGAGATCTTGCCCTACACGATCGGCAAAGCGGAGCTCTCGTCTCGCGTGCCGGGCAATCCGTTCAACGATGGATCCAGACTGACGCCGGGGCTCGGCGCCGACGCGCGCATCGGGTTAGGGCCCAACCTCACGCTCAACGCCACCGTGAACCCCGACTTCGGCCAGGTGGAGGTGGATCCGGCGGTGGTGAACCTGAGCGACGCCGAGACGTTTTTCCAGGAGAAGCGGCCGTTCTTCATCGAGGGCGCGTCGATCTTCAACTTTGGCCGGGGCGGGGCGCGCAACTACTGGGGATTCAACTGGGGCGAGCCGCAGTTCTTCTACAGTCGGCGCGTCGGCCGCGCCCCGCAGGGAAGCGTGCCGAGCGCCGACTTCAGTGACATGCCGGTGGGGGCGCACATCCTCGGGGCGTTGAAGATGACCGGGAAAGCGGCGGGGAGCTGGAACGTCGGCGCGCTGTCGGCGGTGACGGGTCGGGAGACGGCCCGGCTCGACACGGCCGGGACGCTGTTCAAGAAGGAAGTCGAGCCGCTCACGTATTACGGAGTGTTCCGGGTGCAGAAGGAATTTCCGGACGGCCGTCAGGGGCTGGGCGTCATGAGCACGGTGGCCGCGCGCGGGTTCCGCGACCCCACGCTGCGCGACGACGTCAACGCGCACTCGTTGGCCTGGGGCGCCGACGGGTGGACGTTCCTGGACCACGACAAACGCTGGGTGGTCACCGGGTGGGTCGGCGCGTCCCGCATCGATGGGAGCGCCGCCCGCATCACCGCGGTGCAGGAAAATCCCCGGCACTATTTCCAGCAGCCGGACGCCGGTCACGTGCGCGTGGACTCGACCGCCACGTCGCTGACCGGGTGGGCGGCCCGGGTCTACCTGAACAAGCAGAAGGGGAACTGGTTCTCGAATTCGGCGATCGGGGTGATCGCCCCCGGGTTCGACGTGCACGACCTCGGCTTCCTGTGGCGGACCGGCGTGATCAACATGCACGTCGGCGCCGGCCATGACTGGACGAAGCCCGGCAAGGTGTTTCGCTACGCGGAGCTGGGCGGGGCGCTGTTCCGCAACTACGACTGGGACGGCAACATCAACTGGTCCGGGGCCTACCAATTCGGGACCCTGCAGCTGCTCAACTACCATCAGTTCAACTGGGACCTGGCGTATAACCCGTGGACCGTGAACAACCGGCGCACCCGCGGGGGCCCGCTGACCTTGAATCCCCCCGGCTACCAGGTGGACCTCGGTTGGCAATCGGACACGCGGAAGGCATGGGTGATCAACGTCCAGTCCGGGACGTACCAGGCGGAGAGCGATCGGAACTGGTATGTGTCGCCCAGCGTCGATTTCCGGCCTGCGTCCAACGTCCTCTTGAGCGTGGGCCCGAATCTGTTCCGCGAGCTGACGCCGGTACAGTATGTCGGCACGTTCGCGGATCCGGCGGCGGCGACGACATTCGGCAACCGCTACGTGTTCGGAACGCTGCATCAGACCGAGCTCTCGGCGGGCATCCGTTTGAACTGGACCTACAGCCCGACGCTGTCGCTCCAGGCGTACGCCCAGCCGCTCATCTCCGCGGGGCGGTACGGTGCCTTCAAGGAAGTCGCGCGGCCGCGCAGCTTCGATTTCAACGTGTACGGCCGGGACGGGGGGACGATCGCCCGGACCTCGGGTGGGACCTACGTCGTGCACCCGATCACCGGCAACGCCGGCGACTCCCTCACGTTCAGCGATCCCAACTTCAACTTCGTCTCGCTGCGCGGCAACGCCGTGCTGCGGTGGGAGTACCTCCCCGGCTCGACGATCTTCTTCGTGTGGACGCAGAGCCGGTCGGACGACGAGAACACCGGGGACTTCCAGTTCCGGCAATCGATGGATCGGCTGCTGCACGCCAAGGCGGACAACATCTTCCTGGTGAAAGTCAGCTACTGGTGGAATCCGTGAGGCGGGACGGGTACACCGCGACGTCCGATCCCTCCGCAAAGATTGTGGAGACGGGAGTGGCGCGGTTCAAGAATTCCCACTCAACCCCGTACAGCGCTGCGAAGTCCACCGCGTAGTCTACGTTCGCGACCTTCCTGACGGCCCACGGCGGGTGCGCCACGCGGAACGCGCGCACCCGCCCCCGCCGGTCGGCACGGCAGCCGTAGGTACGCTCCTTGAGATAGTGCTCGAACGTCGTCGGAGGCGGAACGGCGCCGTCGCGTGCCGCCGCGACGCCCACGCGATAGCGCGGCGCCTCGAGCCCGAAGCGGTACTCCGCGCGCACGCCGTCCGTGCCGGCGACGACGTGGGCGGCGATCCGGGCGGCCCGGAACGGCTCTCCGTAGCGCAGCCGCCCGACCGCCGCGATGAGGCGGCTGGGGACGAGCTCGCGCACGAACGTCACGGCCGGTTGCCCTCCGTGCCGGGCGTACACCCGGAAGTTCACCTGAGGGTGACCGGCGAACCCGGGCACGCGCCAGCCGTGCACGCGCACGTCGCGCATCTCGAGCGCCACCAGGCTCGCGTGCGTCTTCCCGTTCCAGCGATCGGGTTCGACACCGGGCGCGAGCTGCGCCCGCACGAGATCCTCGGGAGCGTCGAAGGTGAGCAGGACGACGTTCGACCAGCGGGCCGTGAGGAAGGGGCGGGTGGTCAATGCTCCGCTGCGCCTTTCCAGCGAGCCGGATTCAGGAGCACGTACTGTCGTGCTCGTTGCATTTCCCGATCGTCTCGAATGATGCGGTCATAGTAATTGCGTTGCCAAACCGGCTTTCCTGGCATGTGGCGCATTTCGTTTATGCGCTTTGTGGCGGCGGATTTGAACCCTCGCACGATGGCTCCGAGCGAGCCCTGTGCAGGGCCTGCCGATCCCACCGGCAGCCGTGACCGTCCTATGTGTTGTAGGGGCGCAGCATGCTGCGCCCCTACACTGGTGCGGTCCAGGGTGTCGGTGATAATCACGATCCCGTGAAGGTGATCGGGCATGATGATGAAGGCGTCCAACGTCACATTGACAAAGTGTTCCGGGATCTCGAGCCAGCACATTCTCGCTGCTTGACCGGGAACACTCAAGTGCACGTGCTTGGCGATCACTGTTCCGAACAAGGACTCGCTATCTCGCGTGCAGATCGTGACGAAAATAGGTCCCGGGCCGTGAGTAATCGTAGCCCGGCAGTCTGATCGACCGCCGTGCGTGGGAGACTCGAAGGGACGCTCGTGCCGCATCCACGAGCCGAACCTAGGGGATCGGCGGGCTAGCGGGGCATCATTGTGACGCGCCCATCATCCATTCACCCATTCACGGTACTTGAGATGGTGGTCGGGATTGCTACTAATATGTCGTCCCCACCCTCGAGGCACCGATGACGAGCCCACCGACCCCGGAAGCGCGACTGCGGGCGGCAAAGATCATTCACGGCGCCCTGATCGCGGGCTCGCTCATGTTCCTGCTGGTGACGACGCGGGTGCAGCGGACCACTGCGCCTGCAGGCGTCGACAGCCTCACGCGCCCCCTGACGTACGCCGGTCTGGCGCTGCTCGGTACCGCGCTCGTCTTGCTGCGCATTCTCCCATCGCCCGATCCCGCGCCGGCACCGGGGCAGAGCCCGGACCAGTGGTGGGTGGCGAGTCAGGGACGCTTGATCGTCATGTGGGCCGTGGTGGATGGCGCCGCCCTCTTTAATGCCGTGATCTGGTTCCTCACGCGCGAGCGCACGCCGCTCGCGGCAGCCGCGGCCGCGATCGTCGTCCTCTTCGCGCTGCGCCCGGGCCGGTACCTGGATCAGTCGTAGGGCACGGCACGGCCGTGTTCGGCACGGCATTGCCGTGCCCCCACATTCGATTGGCGTCGTCGTGTTTTACAACCCATCGGTGGGCGGCCGCGGCGGCGCGGGCACGAAATGGTTCAGCGGTCCGTGTCCGTGTCCCAGCCCCGGCGCGGCCGCGATGGCCCGGTGGACGAAGTCGAGCGCGTCCTCCACGGCGCGCTCGAGCGGCCTGCCGTGGGCGAGCCCCGCGGTGATCGCCGCGGAGAGCGTACAACCCGTGCCGTGCGTGGAGGTGGTGTCGAGTCGCGGTCGGCTGAAGCGTCGCACCGTGCCGTCGGTCACGAGGACGTCGACGACGGAGTCCCCCGCGAGGTGGCCACCTTTCACGAGCGCTGCCTGGGCGCCGAGCTCGAGGAGTGCGCGGCCCGCGCGCTCCATGTCGACGGGCGTGCGCACCTCGCCGCCCGTGAGAATCGCGGCCTCGTCCAGGTTCGGCGTCACGAGCCGTGCGAGCGGCACGAGACGCCGGGTGATCAGGTGCTCGGCATCGCGCTCGAGCAGCCGATCTCCCGAGGTCGCGACCATGACCGGATCGAGCACGTAGCTCGGCAGCCGGCGGCGCGCGATCCCCGCCGCCACCGTCTCGACGAGCTCCGCCGAGCCGAGCATGCCGCTTTTCACCGCGGCGGGCGGGAGGTCGTCGGCGAGGGCGTCGATCTGGCGCGTGACGAGGTCGGCCGGTATCGCCTGCCAGGCGCGCACGCCCACGGTGTTTTGCGCGGTGACCGCGGTGACGACACTGGTACCGAACACGCCGAACTGGTGAAACGTCTTCAGGTCGGCCTGGATGCCGGCGCCCCCGCCCGAATCGGAGCCGGCGATGGTGAGGGCGACCTTCACCCCGGCCCCGTCCCGGTCACGGGCCGCTCCGAGGCTTGGGCCGCGGGGCCGGCAGCGCGTGCACGGCGCGCTGCAGCTCGTGAAACACGGTTGCGTCCTTGCGGCCGGTTTGCGCGGCGGCGCGGGCGGCCGGGTCCGCCGCAATCGTCCGCTCGACGTCGGCGATGCGATCGGCGGTCATGGGGTGGGACGCGAAGAACTGCTCGATGGCGCCGGGGTCTGTTCCCTGCACCTGTTGCAGGATGTGGAACATGTCGGCGAGCCCGTGGGGGTCGATCCCGGCGGCGGTGGTGTATCGCACGCCGGCGTGGTCCGCCGCCCGCTCGTCCTCCCGGCTGAACCGCGCGAACACGGCTGCGGCCACGACGTTCAGCGCCTGGCCTTCGGCTGCGCCCGGCTCTCGCCCCAGCACGATGTAGCCGAGCCCCACGCCGAGCGCCGCCGCGCGCTGCTTCTCGATCTGGCGGGCGGTGTGGCGCAGGTCCACGTGACCGATCTCGTGGCCCAGCACGCCGGCGAGCTGATTGTAGCTGGTGGCATGCTCGATCAGGCCGCGGGTCACGTAGATGTGGCCACCCGGGATCGCGAACGCGTTCACGTCCGTCGTGTTCACGACCCGGAAGGTCCAGGGGAGGTCGCGGCGCGCGGCCACGGCGACGAGGGGACGGACGGCCGCGTCGAGCGGCGCCTGGACGGCCGGGTCGTGGACCACCGGCATACCGGTGTCCACGGCCGCCGCGTACTGGTCGCCGAGCTGCCGCTCCTCCTGGACGCCGACGGCGCAAGCGGCGGCCCCGACGAGCCCCAGCGCGCCGGCGAGGAGGGGCAGACTCCGGCGTCGCTTCTTCGCATATTGATTCCTCATGGCGGGCCCCGAACGTGTGAGAAAACCCATTGCCAGTAATCTGCAGTCGACGATCCGCGATCTACAACGGCGCAAGGCGCGCGGCCGCCGCGGGCTGGCGCTGATCGAGGGCGTGCGCCTGGTGGAGGAGGCGCTCGCGGCGGGTCTGACGTTCCGGGGTGCGCTGGTCGCTCCGGACCTGGCCCGTACCACGCGCGGCCGGGAGCTCGTGGTGGAGCTCGAGCGGCACGCCGTGGCGGTGGAAGAAGGCTCGGCCCGCTCGCTCGCGCAGGCCGCGGACACCGAGGCGCCGCAGGGCATCGTCGCCGTGGTTGAGCCCCGCACCTGGGTGCCCGACGACATCCCGCTCGGCGGGGAGCGCATCGCCGCGCTCGTCATCGACGGCGTTCAGGATCCGGGGAACGTGGGCACGTTGATTCGCACCGCCCACGCCCTCGGCGCGGCCGGCACGATCGTGCTGCGCGGCACCGCCGACACGCTCAACCCCAAAGCGTTGCGCGCTGCGATGGGCGCGACGTTCCGGCACCCGGTCGTGCCGTTCGACGACGCGGCGTTCATCGCGTGGGCGCGCCGCCACGACGTGACGCTGTGGGCCACTGCGGCGGACGGCGAGCCCCTCCAGCGGGCCGTCCGAGCGGGCGGCGCCGGCCCCATCGCCGTCATCGTCGGGAACGAAGGCGCGGGCATCCGGCCACAACTCAACGCCGTGTCCGCCAAGCGCGTGGCGATCCCGCTGGCCCAGGGCGCCGAATCGCTCAACGTCGCCGTCGCGGCGGGCATCCTCCTCTTCGAGGTGACGCGTGGTCGCTGATCCGATCCTGCTCATCGGGGCAGCCATCCTCGGCCTGTGCTTCGGGAGCTTTCTGAACGTCTGCATCCTGCGCCTGGCGAAGGAAGACAAGAAGCAGCGGTCGTTGTTTCACCCGCCCTCCACCTGCCCGAGCTGCGGACAGCCGATCGCCTGGCGGGACAACATCCCGGTCGTCTCCTGGCTGCTGCTGCGCGGTCGATGTCGGCGCTGCGGCCACCCGATCTCGCTGCAATACCCGATCATCGAAGCGGTGGTGGGCGTGCTGTGGATCGCGGCCATGGTCGTCTACGGGCCGACCGTGCACTTCCTCGCCGCCGCGCTGTTCGGGACGATCCTCCTGGGGATCGCCATCACCGACGCCCGCCACTATCTGATCCCCGACGAGTACAACTGGGCCGGTCTGATCATCGGGCTCGGCGCGTCGCTCACGGCGGGAGTGCCCGGGTTCAAGGATGCCGTGCTCGGCGCCGCGACGGGATTCGCGCTGCTGTACGCGGTCGGCGTCGTGGGGCGCTGGGTGTTCAAGGAGGAGGCGATGGGAGGCGGCGATATCAAGATGATGGCGATGGTGGGCGCGTTCGTCGGCTGGAAGGGTGTGCTGTTGACCGTCTTCGCGGCGTCGGTGTTCGGCAGCCTGGTGTACGTCCCGCTGCTGCTGCGGGGCAAGAAGCGTCACGTCCCGTTCGGGGTATTCCTCGCCATGGGGGCGGCCGTCGTGTTCGTGTTCCGCGACGCCATCATCGACTGGTATCTGCGGTTCGTGCGGGCGGGGTAAGGCGATGGGCGATCCGTTCGAAGGGCTGTTCGACTCTGGCGCGGTGCTCGAGCGAGTGGGCGTCGACCTCACGGTGCAGGCGCGGCGCGGCGACCTGGAACCGGTGCGCTGCCGGGACGCCGAGATCTCCCGCGTGGTCGACATCCTGCTGCGCCACAGCAAGAACAACCCGGCCCTGATCGGCAAGGCGGGCGTAGGGAAGACCGCGATCGTGGAAGGGCTGGCGCAGCGCATCGCGGGCGGCGACGTCCCCCCCGCGCTGAAGGACGCCCGCCTCGTCGCCTTGGACCACGTGGCGCTGCTGGCGGGGACGGCGTTCCGCGGGCAGTACGAAGAGCGCATCCGCAAGCTGGTGCGCGAGCTGTCGGCTGACCCCGACCTGATCCTGTTCGTGGACGAGCTGCACAACCTGATCGGCCAGGGCACCGCGCTCGGGGCCGCGATGGACGCGGCCAACATGCTGAAGCCCGCGCTGGTGCGCGGCGACATCCGCATCATCGGCGCGACCACCGGCGGCGAGTACGACAAGTGGATCCGGGGCGACCCGGCGCTCGAGCGGCGGTTCCAGCCGGTCGTGGTGGAGGAGCTCGACGCGATCCAGACGTGGGAGGTGCTGGTGGCGCGGCGGTCGCGTCTCGAGCGGCATCACGCGGTCGCCATCACCGACGATGCCCTCAAGGCGGCGATCGTGCTCACCGACCGGTTCGTCCCCGAGCGTGCCCGCCCCGACAAAGCGATCGACGTGCTGGACGAAGCCTGCGCCCACGCGCAGGCGGCTGCGCGGGTGTCGCCCGAGCTCGATCGCCTCATTCGCGAGCGACGCAAAGTGGAGGCGATGATCCGGCGGGGACTCACCCACGAGTCCGCTGCGGCGGAGCCGGCGGAAGACCTGGTGGCGGAGATCTTCCCGATGCTGGAGCGGATCGGGGCGGAGATCGAGAAGATGCTGGGCGGTCCAGGACGGTCGACGGCGGGCGAAGGCGGTCAAGGCGGTACCGCACAACCTCGACCGCCGTCGACCGTGGTGGACCGTCCTCGCCCGTCCCTCGCCGACCGCCGCGCCGAGCTCGACCAGCTGCTGCGCGACGAGTTGGAGCATCAGGGGATCGTCGTGCGGGGTCAGGATATCGCCCGCGCGGTTGGGGCGTCGGTCGGGAAGAGCATCGAGTGGCAGGGATGAGACGGCTCGCGAGCGCCGGCCTGGCGCTCGCCGCCGGCGCCGCCGCCTTCCAGGGGTGTCGCGACCGGGCCGAAGCGGTGCAGCGTCAAGGCGCCTTGCGTGAGCTGGTGCACCAGCGCATGCCCGCGCTCGAGCAGGTGACCGGGCTCAAGTTCAAACGGGACCCGGCGGTCGCGCCGCGCTCCCGCTCACAGGTGCGCGACTACATCATCCACAAGTTCGACGAAGATCTCCCGCCGGCGGAGCTCGCCGGGCTGGAGCAGACGCTGCGCCTCTTCGGCTTCGTGCCGGAGTCCCTCGACCTGCGGGAATCGTTTGCGGACGTCCTTACCGAGCAGATCGGCGGCTACTTCGATCCCGACTCGAACACCCTCTACGTACCGACGGACATCGACTCGTTCATCGTCCGGACGAGCGTCACCCACGAGCTGGTGCACGCCCTGCAGGGCCAGTACGTGAACCTCGATTCGATCCTCGGACTGAAGCATGCGAACGATCGCCGCAGCGCCGGGCAGGCGGTGCTCGAAGGCCAGGCCACGCTGGTGCAGACGCTCGTGATGATGCCCGAGCAGCGCCTCGAGCAGCTGCCCAGCTTCTGGGAAGCGCGGCTCGCCACGATGGCGCAACAGCGCCGCATGCCCGCGTTCGCGCACGCGTCCCGCTGGTTGCGCGAGACGCTGATCTTCCCGTACCTGGCGGGAGCGGACTTCGTGCGCTGGTACGCCACGACGCACCCCGGCCGGCAGCCCTACGGGGCGGCGATGCCGGTGTCCACCGAGCAAATCCTGCATCCCGACCGCTACGCGGTGGGCGACGTGCCGCTCGAGCTGGCGTTCGTGCCCCCATCCCCCGACACCGTGCGCTACGAGGACGACCTGGGAGAGTTCGAGATTCGGCTGCTGTTCGCGCAGCTGCTCGACGACAGCACGGAGGAGCAGTCGGCCTGGCTCGCGAGCGGCTGGGGCGGCGACCGCTTCCGGGTGCTGGGACCGGGGTTCGATGCGCTGGTGTGGTATTCCGCCTGGGATAACACCGCCGCGGCCGGGCGGTTCGCCAAGGGGTTGGAACGGGCCTGGGCCAGGAGGCGCTCGGGCGGGCCGGTGACACGGCGGTGGGAAGTGACGCGACTCACGCTCGACGGTCGACCGTTGGTGCGGCTGGTGGACGCACCCGTGGGATGGGCGGGATGGAGGAACTTGCCACGGATTATGGTCGTGAAAGGTCGGTGAAAAGCCGGTGAGAAGCCGGGGAAAGGGGTAGCGGGAAGGGGCCCTTCCCCCTTCCCCGGCCTTTCACCGGCCTTTCCCCCTTTTAATCCGCCAACTCCGTAAGTAGCTTTGTGCCCCGATGTTTACAGCCCTCTCCGAACAGCTCACTGCGGTGTTACAGCGCCTCCGGGGGCGGGGCGTGCTGTCCGAAGCGGATGTGACCGACGCGCTGCGCGAGATCCGCCGTCACCTGCTCGAGGCGGATGTGAGCTTCGAGGTGACTCGCGCGTTCGTCGAGCGGGTGCGTGAGCGGGCGGTGGGGGCGCTCCAGATTAAGGCGGTGAGCCCCGGCCAGCAGGTAGTGAAGCTGGTGCACGACGAGATCGCGCGGATGCTGGGGGCGGAGGTCGGACCCGACGGACGGTTGGTCGGGGCGCAGCATGCTGGGCGCCTCCAGTTCGCGTCGGTCGGTCCCACGGTGATCTTGCTGGTGGGTCTGCAGGGCTCGGGCAAAACGACGACCGCGGCAAAGCTCGCCCGGCGGCTCAAGCTGGAGCAGAAGGCCCCGTGTCTCGTGGCGGCGGACCTGTACCGGCCGGCGGCGGGGGAGCAGCTCCGGCAACTCGGCGAGCAGGTGGGAGTGCCGGTGTTTCCGGAGAAGGGGGAAGAGGGAAGGGGCGAGGGCGTCGTCGAGCTTGTCCGGCAAGCGGTGCGGGAGGCCGAGCAGGCACGCTGCCGTACCGTCATCGTGGACACGGCGGGGCGGCTGCAGATCGACGTCGAGTCGATGGACGAGCTGCGGGCGCTGCGGCAGGCGGTCGTGCCCCGCGAGGTGCTGCTCGTCGCGGACGGGATGACCGGGCAGGACGCGGTGCGGATCGCGCGCGGATTTCACGAGGCGGTGCCGTTGACCGGCGTGATCCTCACCAAGCTCGACGGCGATGCCCGCGGCGGCGCGGCGCTGTCGATCCATGGGGTGATCGGCGTGCCGATCAAATACGTCGGCGTGGGTGAGCGGCCGGATGCCCTCGAGCCGGTGGACCCGGTGCGGCTGGCGGGCCGGATCCTGGGACAGGGCGACGTCGTCGGCCTGGTCGAGAAGGCGGCGACCGTGATGGACGCGGAGGCGGCGCAGCGACTGGAGCGGAAGGCGCGGTCCAAGAGGGGGATGGATCTCGGAGACTTCCTGATCGCGCTCAAGCAGATGCAGGCGATGGGGCCGCTCAAGCAGGTGCTGGGGTTGCTGCCCGGGGTGAACGCGCAGGCGTTGCGCGGCGTGCCGAGCGACGACAAGCAGCTCAAGCACGTCGAGGCGATCGTGCTCTCGATGACGCCCGCGGAGCGCGCCGAGCCCGCGATCCTGAACGGGTCGCGGCGTCTGCGCATCGCGCAGGGTGCGGGCCGACCGGTACAGGAAGTCAATCGCCTGCTGGAGCGGTTCCAGCAGATGAAGCAGCTCCTCAAAAGGATCTGAGCATATGGCGACTCGCATTCGGTTGCGGCGCGTGGGCCGGAAGGGGCAGAGCTACTTCCGGATCGTGATCGCCGACCAGCGCGCTCCGCGGGACGGGCGCTTCGTGACGACGATCGGTCACTATAACCCGCGCACCAACCCGGCCGTCCTCCAGGTCGACGCGGAACAAGCGCGGGCGTGGCTCGACAAGGGCGCGCTCCCGTCCGATACAGTCCGCTCGCTCCTCAAGAAGGCCGGGGTGCTGGGGAAACGACCCGGCTAGTCGGGCGGCTGCGCAAGCCGCACGGGCAACAGGGGGAGGTGTCGGTCTTTCCCCTGGTGGAGAATCCGGGCGCGGTGTTCCTGCCGCGCGCCCGGCTCTACGTGGTGAACGAGGAGCGGCAGGTCGTCGCGGGCCCGCTCATCGTGGCGCGGCGGCGCGCCTACCACCGCGAATGGCTGCTGGGGTTCGTCGGGGTCACGTCTCGGGCGGTCGTGGAGTCGTGGCGGGACCACTTCGTCGCCGTGGAAGAAGCCGATGCTGACGGTTAACGTCGTGACGCTCTTCCCCGAGGTGTTCGAGGCGGCGCTGGCGGTCAGCATCCCGCGACGCGCCGCGGAGCGGGGGCTGGCGCGGTATCGCGTCGTGCAGTTGCGCGATTACACGCATGACCGGCACCACACGGTGGATGACTCCCCGTACGGGGGCGGCGCCGGGATGGTGCTCAAGCCCGAGCCGTTCTTCGAGGCCGTGGAGGATCTTGGCGCCGGCGCGCCGATCGTGCTGCTGTCGGCGCGCGGGCGGTCCTTCACGCACGATGACGCGGTGCGGTTTTCCCTGGGGCGGGAGCTGACGCTGCTGTGCGGCCACTACAAGGACGTGGACCAGCGCGTTGCGGACGGCCTCGGGGCCGAGGAGCTGTCGCTCGGGGATTTCGTGCTGTCGGGGGGCGAGCCGGCGGCGCTGTGCGTGATCGACGCCGTCGTGCGGCTGCTCCCCGGCGCGTTGGGCGATCACGAATCGGCGGCGAGCGACTCGCATTACGACGGGCTGCTCTCCCCGCCGAGCTACACGCGCCCGCCGAGCTATCGCGGAATGGATGTCCCGGCGGTATTGTTGAGCGGTGACCACGAGAAGATCGCGGCCTGGCGAGCGGCGCAGGCCGAGCGGCTGACACGCGAACGGCGGCCCGATCTGTGGGAGAAGGCGAGACGGCTAGACGGGTAGACGGGTAGACGGATAGAGGGGTGAGGTATGGAGCGACTGAGAGCGGTCGAGCGCGAGGGTCTCAAGACCAACCTCCCCGCGTTCACCCCCGGCGACACGGTGCGCGTCATGGTGCGTGTGCGCGAGGGGGACAAGGAGCGGCTGCAGGCGTTCGAAGGCGTGTGCATCGGCCGCCGCGGCGCGGGGATCAACACCACGTTCACGGTGCGCAAGATCTCGGCAGGGGTGGGGGTGGAGCGGATCTTCCCGCTGCATTCGCCCGCGATCGCGGAAATCGCGCTGGTCCGTAAGGGCCGCGTGCGCCGCGCCAAGCTGTACTTCCTGCGGCGCCTCGCGGGCAAGGCGGCCCGGATCCGCGAGAAGCGTGGCGTCGTGGTCCCTGAGACGGAGCACCCGCCGGCGTGAGAGGGCCCCGCCCCACGCTCGAGCGCGAACGCGCGCTCTGGGTGGCGCGGGGCGAGGGGGGGGGGAGCGGACTCGTCGCCGGTGTCGACGAGGCTGGCCGCGGTCCACTGGCGGGTCCGGTGGTGGCCGCGGCCGTCGTGTTTCCGCCCTTTTGCAAACCGATTCGCGGTCTCCGTGACTCGAAGCTGCTGCCCCCGGTTCAGCGGGCCAAACTGGCCCGCCTGGTGCGGGCGCGGGCGCTCGCCGTCGCGGTGGGCGCCGCGAGCGTGCACGAAATCGATCGCCTCAACATCCGGCGCGCCTCGATCCTCGCGATGCGGCGCGCGTTGTTCCGCCTCGCGTGCGTTCCCGATTTCGTCCTCGTGGACGGGCTCCCGATCCCCGAGCTCGCCTGCCCGCACGAAGCGATCGTGGATGGCGACGCCCACTGCCATTGCATCGCCGCCGCATCGGTCATCGCCAAGACCGTGCGCGACGCGCTGATGGAGCGGCTCGCCGCGCGCCACCCGCGCTACGCCTGGGCCAGCAACAAGGGGTACGGCACGCCGGAGCACCTGGCGGCGCTCGCGGAGTTCGGCTTCACGCCGCATCACCGCACCAGCTTTGCGCCGGTGGTTCAGCTGGCCCTGGTCTGAGACGCGCGCTTCAACCCCTTGCGGAAGGCGGCGAGGGGTCGCGTGTTCAGGACGTCGTCCGCTTCGAGTCCCGCCCGGCGCGCCAGATCCACCGCGTACTTCATGAAGGGCAGGTTGTTCGGCTGGTGGCTGTCGGTGGACAACGCGAACCGCACGCCGCGCTGCTTCGCCGCGGCGGCGAGCGTGTCGGGGAGGTCCATGCGCTCCGGGTGCCCGTTGAGCTCGAGCAGGCAGCCCGCCGCGGCGCAGGCGCGGGCCAGCGCGTCGAAGTCGAGCGGATAGGGCTCGCGCTTGCCGAGGCGGCGGCCCGTGGGGTGGCCGATCGCGTCGATCCAGCGGTGCTCCGCCGCCCCGAGGAGCCGCCGCGTCAGCTCCCGCTCGGTTTGATTGGTGCCGTAGTGGATCGTCGCGACGACGTAGTCGGCCTCGGCGAGCACGTCATCGGGGAGATCGAGCTTGCCGGTCTCGAGGATATCGAGCTCCACGCTTTTCAAGATGGTGATCCCGCGCGCGCCGGCATTCCACTCGTCGATCGTCCGCCACTGCTCGCGCAGCCGTTTCGCATCGAACCCGCGCGCCATGGTCACGCGCTTGGAGTGGTCGGTGATGGCGATGTACTCGTACCGGAGCGCCCGAGCGGCCTCGGCCATCTCGGCGATCGTCCCCTGACCGTCGGTGGCGCTCGTGTGCATCTGCAGGTCGCCGCGCATGTCGTCCAACGCGACGAGCTTGGGGAGCCGATGCTCGCGGGCCAGCGCGATCTCGCCCCGCGCCTCGCGCAGCTCGGGCGGGATCCAATCGAGGCCCAGCGCGTCGTAGATCTCGGCTTCGGTCTCGCCCGCGATGCGCCGCGTGCCCCGGAACAGCCCGTACTCGTTGAGCTTGAGCTTCTTGCCCTGCGCGACCTGGCGCAGCTCGACGTTATGGGCCTTGGATCCCGTGAAGTACTGCAGCGCCGCGCCATAGGCGGCCGGCTCGACGGCGCGTAAGTCGACCTGCAGCCCGCCGCGCAGCTTGACGGTCGAGCGGGTCTCGCCCTTCGAGACCACCTCCAGCACTTCACCGTAGTTGACGAACCGGTCCATCACGCGGGGGCTGTCGCCCGAGGTGACGAGAATGTCCAGGTCCCCGATCGTCTCGCGGCGCCGGCGGTAGCTCCCCGCGACCTCGATCTGCCGCACGCCACCGCCTTCTTTGACGTAGGCCACGATCGCGTTGGCCTGCGCTTCCGCTTCGTTCAGGAGCATGCGGTGCTCGGTCACTTGCGCCTGCCCCAGCCCGGCGCGCATTTTTTCTTCCATTTTGGGCCCGAAGCCTTTGAGCTTCTGCACCTTGCCTGCGTCGAGCGCCTTCGCCAGGTCCGCCGCGGATTTCACCTTGAGCTTCTTGTAGAGCAGCTTCACGCGCTTGGGGCCGAGGCCCGGGATGCGCAGCAGGTCGAGCAGCCCAGCGGGAAGCTTGGCGGCGAGCTGCTTGCGCAAGGGTAGTTCGCCGGTCGTGACGATCGCCGTGATCTTCTCGGCCAGGTCCTCGCCGATGCCGGGGATCTCGGTGAGCTGTTTGGCGCCCGAGCGCACTAGCTCGGCGATCGGGTCGGGGAAGTCGCGGATCGTGCGGGCGGCGTTACGATAGGCGCGCACCCGGAAGGGGTTGGCGTCCTGGATCTCGAGGAGATCGGCGACTTCGTCGAACACGCGGGCGATGTCGGGATTCTGCATGGATGTAAAATGCGCGTTTCTGCCGCCCCTTGCCGCCTGTTCGTTCGGGTGCTAATTCTGCCGCGCCTTGACCCGTTGCAAGGGAGGATTGCGTGAAGCCCACCAGTCTGTTGCTCGCGTTGCTCACCGTCCCGGCGGCGCTGTCCGCGCAGGGCGTGACCACGGCGGCGATGAGCGGCGTAGTCGCCGCTCAGGACGGAACCCCCCTCGCCGATGCGACGATCGTGGCGGTGCACGTCCCGAGCGGCACGCAATACCGGGCCGTCACGCGGGCCGGCGGGGCGTACAACGTGCCCAACATGCGCGTTGGCGGGCCGTATCGAGTGAGGGCCACGCGCATCGGGTACAAGTCCCATGCCCAGGACAGCGTGTTCCTGAGCCTCGGACAGGATCTCCGCGTCGACTTCCGTCTCGAGGCGCAAGCGATCGAGCTGGAAGCAGTCGAAGCGGCCGGACAACGTGACCCGGTCCTCAACCCGGGGCGCACCGGCGCGGCGACGTTCATCGATCCGGAGAAGGTGGCCCTCTTGCCCTCGGTCAAGCGCAGCACGCGCGACCTGATCCGGGTGGACCCGCGCAACGACGGCAACTACAGCTTCTCGGGCAGAAACTGGCTCTATAACAACATCTCGTTGGACGGGTCGTACTTCAACAACCCGTTCGGCTTGGACGACCCGGCGCCGGGCGGGCAAACCAATGCCGAGCCGGTTCCGTACGACGCGGTCGCGCAGGTGCAGGTCTCGGTCGCCCCGTTCGACGTGCGCCAGGGCGGCTTCACCGGCGCCAACGTCAACACGGTGACCAAGAGCGGCACGAACGAGTTCCACGGCTCCGCCTACACGTTCGGTCGCAACCAGGACTTGCTCGGCAACACCGTGCGGGGGTCGCCCGTCGTCGCCAACCCCAACCTGAGCTTCATCCAGGCGGGTGCGTCGCTCGGCGGGCCCCTGGTGCACGACAAGCTGTTCTTCTTCGTCAACGGGGAGATCGAGCGGTCGGACAATCCCGGCTCCGACTTCGCCGCCAGTCGCAACGGATCGTCTGGGTTCGGGATCTCGCGCGTGGACGCCGCGATCATGGACTCGATCCGCCGGCGCATGATGACCGCGTACAATTACGATCCCGGCCCGTACGAGGGATACCTGCACCACACTGACAACGACAAGGTCATCGCGAAGCTGGACTGGAACGTCAACGCGAGCAACACCCTGTCGTTCCGCTGGGACTACCTGAAGGCGAAGCGCGATCTGCCGCCGCACCCCTTCGTGCTGAGCTTCAACAACACCGGCCGGGGCCCGAACGAGAGCAGCCTGCCGTTCTACAAGTCGGGCTACGCGATCAACAACCACCTGCATTCGTTCGCGCTGGAGCTCAATAGCCGCACCCGGGGCCTGGCGAACCGCTTCTTCGCGAGCTACAACCGGTTCCGGGACTTCCGCCAACCGTTCAGCGAGGACTTCCCCACGATCGAGATCGGCGAGGCGGGCGTCACGTACACGACGGTAGGGCACGAGCCATTCTCGATTCACAATATTCTGAATCAGGACGTGTGGCAGTTCACCGACAACGTGAGTCTGTTCCGGGGAAAGCACGTCTTCACCGTCGGCGCGAATTTCGAGTCGTTCTCGTTCTTCAATTCGTTCAACATCTTCCGGGACGGGGTCTTCTTCCTTCCGGCGGGGATCGCGAGCGGAACGACATTCGACTCGCTGGCTCAATTCTTCCGAGCCACCGATCCCACCAACCCGAACCAGATCAAGTTCCGGTCTTTTATCGGAACTGGGTTGTACAAGGGCGAAGACATGTCCGTCGGGCAGGTGGGCTTTTATGCCCAGGACGAGTACCCCGCGTCGGACCGGCTCAACCTCACGTACGGGCTGCGGGTCGATTTCCCGATCTATTCCACGACTCCCGTTGACAACCAGTTTTCCCGGTCGTTGACGGCGCTCGATCAGAATCGCCAACCGACCACCATCGATCAGAGCAAGCTGCCGGGCGCCAAGCCGTTATTCGCTCCGCGCGTCGGATTCAACTGGAACGCGGTGGGCGACCGGCACACCCAGGTGCGCGGCGGGACCGGCATCTTCACGGGCCGCGTGCCGTTCGTGTGGATCGGGAACGTGATCTCCAACCCGGGCGCCAACCCAAACCTGTACCCCCAGTCTGGAGCGCCCGTGCGCCCCCAGGGCCCCGCCAAGGACTCCTCCACCCTGGCGCAGTCGTTCGACGTCAACGCGGTGGCACCGAACTTCAAGTGGCCGCAAGTGTGGACGACGGACCTGGCCATTGATCAGGAGCTCGGCGGGGGTCTGCTCGGCACGCTCGAAGTGATCTACGGGAAGGACGTCCACGCGATCGTGATGCGCAACGCCGACCTGGTGGCACCGGTGAGCACTCTCCCCGCGCCCGACGGGCGTCCGTTCTTCGGAGGGGCAGGCAACAACAGCCTGAATCCGGCGGCGCTCGGCGGCGCCGGGATCTACGTGCTCGACAACACCACCGCCGGGCATTCGCTCAGTATTACGGCCCAGTTGCGCAAGACTTTTGTGTTCGGCCTGGGGGCGAGCCTCGGGTACAGCTTCACCGACGCGAAGAACAACCTCAAGTCCACGGAGATCGCCAGCGTCCTGTGGCAGAACGAGCCCGTGAAGGGCGATCCCAACAACCCCGAGCTCGGCTACTCGGAATTCGGGGCGCGGCACCGCATCGTCGGCTCCGCCACGTACACGAAGTCGTGGTCGCCGACCTTGAAGACCCGCATCGGGGTGTTCGTGGAAGCGGCCGAGGGCAACCGCTTCGCAGGAGCCGGAGGGAACCGCTACTCGTTCATCTACTCCGGTGACGTCAACGGCGACGGCCAGGCCGGCAACGACCTCATCTACATCCCCAGAAGCCAGAGCGAGATCCAGTTCGATCCCTGTCTGAGCGGCTGCGGGGCGAACGTCTCAGCAGCGCAGCAGTGGACCGCCCTGAACGCGTTCATCAGTCAGGACGGCTACCTGAGCTCCCACCGCGGTCAGATCGCGGACCGGTTTGGGGAGCCGAACCCCTGGTACAACGACGTGGATCTGCGGATTCTGCAGGAATTCGCCATTCAGGGCGGCGCGCAACGTCATGGGTTCGAGCTGAGTCTCGACATCCTGAACGTGGGGCATCTCCTGAATTCGTCGTGGGGGGTGCGCAAGGTGGCGAGTGCCGCCGCCACGTCGCCGCTCAAGCTGGTGCGCTTCGACGGGACCGGCGCCCCCGTGTTCAACTTCACCGGCCCGGCGACGACCTTCATCGACGACGCGAGTCTCCTGTCGCGCTGGCAGATGCAGATTGGGCTGCGGTACCTGCTGAACTAGCCGGTAGGGTACGGCCGGGGTCTCCCTCCGCGACAAAAATACGCAGTCGCTGCGGGAGACCCCGGCCGTACCCTACCGCCGCTGGAACAGTACGATGCCCGAGAAGCGACGAAACTCTTCCCGCTTGCGTTTAGGGTAGACCCGGCCGAGCAGGCTCCACAGCCAGGCGAGACGCATGGTGCGCTTGAGCCGTAGGGATTCGTCCCAGGTCGAGCGGTACTCGGCCTCGCGCCAGCCGAGCGGCTCGAAGAACCGCGTCCCCTCAGGGGGAGCGAACTGGAACGGCGCGCTCCCGGCCACCGCGCGGCCCCACGTCTTCGCCATCATCTTGAGCAGGCCGGGGGAGGCGAGGTCGATCAGCCACCACGCGAATGACGGTTGCGCGATGAGATCGCGCGCCAGCGCCCCGACTTGTTCACTCGTCAAGTAGATGAGCAGCCCTTCACTCACCACCAGCACCTGCCGTGCCGCGCCGCCGATCTGCGCGAACAGCGCGCGCCGGCGCGCCGCGTCCGTCAAGTCCACGCCGATCTGCTCCAGTCCGCAGGCCGCTCGCTCACCCGCCAGCTGCTGCTGCTTGTAGGCGATCACGTCGGGGAAGTCCACCTCGACCCAGCGGAGCGTGGGGGCGAGCGGCAGCCGGTAGGGACGCGTATCCAGCCCGGCGGCGAGGTTCAGCACCGTGTCGACGCCGTCCCGCGCGATCGCCCGCAGGATCAGCTCGTCCATCACCGCCGTCCGCACGATCATGGGCCAGGCCCACGTGCGTCCCTGCTTCATGGACGCCAGGATGCGCTCGCCCCGCTCCCCGGCCAGCCGTCGCGCGTAGGGGTCGTGGAACAGCGCATCCGGCCGCTCCGACTCCATCGCACGATACAGCGCGACCCAGCGCGCGGTGTCGGAGACGTGCTGGATGGTGCCGGACGCGTCGCTCACGGTACCGCCTCACTCATGCGGGCCGAAAAAACTAGCCCGCTTGGTGCGTCGCGTCGAGGAACCGTATCTTTGTGGGCGTGCGTGATCGCGCAGTCCACCTGTCCGTGATCGTGCCCGTGCGGGACGGCGCCGAGCGTCTGCCGGCGCATCTGGACGCGCTGCGGGCGTTCACCGCCGCCCAGCCACGGACCACCGAGCTGCTCCTGGTCGACGATGCGAGCCAGCCCCCCACCGCCCGCCTGCTCGCGGACTTCGGCCACGCGGCGGGAGTCACGGTGCTCCGCAACGACCCGAACCGCGGCAAGGGCTTCTCGGTCGCCCGGGGGATGCAATCCGCCCACGGGAGCTACCGCGTGTTCCTGGACGCGGACCTCGCGTATCCGGTCGCAGAGATCACGAAGATCGTCCACGAGCTCGAGACGGGAAGCGACGTAGCGATCGCCTGCCGCGTGCTCCCCGAGTCGCGCTACCTGATGAGCCCGTCGTTCTTCCATTATCTGTACACGCGACACCTGATGAGCCGGGTCTTCAACCAGGCAGTGCGCCTCGCGCTGCTCCCGGGAATCCTCGACACCCAGGCGGGATTGAAAGGCTTCACGGCGCGGGCCAGCGAGGTGATCTTTCCGCGCCTCACCATCGCGGGCTTCGGCTTCGACGTCGAGCTGCTCTTCGTCGCCAGGAAGCACGGGCTGAAGATCAGCCAGGCAGCGGTCCACTATCGCTACGACGACGAGCCGTCCACCGTCCGCTTCGTCGCCGACGCCGTCGGCATGCTCGAGGACCTGGCAAAAATCCGCTGGAACGACTGGCGCGGCCGCTATGACTGACGCGCCGCGGCTGGTGGTGAACGCCGACGACTTCGGTTTGTCGACCGGCGTGAACCGCGGGATCCTGGAGGCGCACGCCGCGGGCGTGGTGTCGTCGGTCTCTGTGCTGGTGAATGCGCCCGGCTGGACCGACGCGGTGCGGCGGCTGCGCGACCTCGGGCCCTCCCCCGGACTCGGCGTGGGATTGCACTTCAACTTGACGATGGGTCGCCCGGTGTCGTGGGGCGGCAGCCTGTGTGACGCCCGCACCGGCCAGTTCCACTCGCTCGGGGCGTTGCTGGCGCGGGCATGCGCGGGACGCCTCGATCCGGGGGACATCGCGGTCGAGTGCGCGGCGCAGCTCGCGCGCCTCAAGAGCGCCGGATTCGTCGTGACCCACGTGGACAGCCACCGGCACGTGCACATCCTTCCCGGGGTGTGGGGCCCGGTGGCGGAGACGGCGCGCAATGCGGGCGTTCCCGTCCTGCGAGTGCCGCTCGAGCCGTGGAGCGTCAACGCGGTGAATTGGCGCGCCTCGCTGAAAAAAGCGGCGCTGCGCCTGGCGTGGGGCGTGTCGTCACGCGCGGCCGCGCCGCTCGATCGGCCGGACCGGTTCGTCGGCATCTCGCTGCAGGGGAGCCGGAGCTTCCTGGCGCGGCTCCTCATGGTCCTGGACCGGCTGCCGCCTGGCACCACCGAGCTGATGGTGCACCCCGGCTATGCGGACGGCGATCTCGCGGCCTGGGACGGGTACACGGCGCCGCGCGCGCGCGAGCTGGCCGCCCTCACGCGCCCCGAGGTTCGGGAGCGGTTCCGGGGAGGGCGGTTCCGGCTGATTCACTTCGGAGCGCTGTAGCGAACAGCTCGGCCTGGATCGCGAACCACGCCACGACGCAGGGAACGCCCTTGATGCGATAGGGAATCAGGATCTCGGACTTTACCCACCGCGGCACGATCTCCACGTCGTGGACGACCATCACAAGCAGCGTGAGTGCGAGGATCGCGGTCTTGAGCCGGCTCGGGGCGGAGCCCACGCACCAGACGACGATCCCGGTGTAGGCGATCACGAATGTTGCCCGCTCCGATTGATGGTTGAAGAGCACGACGTAGACGAGCACCGAGCAGAGGACCAGGCGTCGGAACGCGGCGTCGCTCCAGCGCGCCCGGCCGAGCGCGAGCGGGGCGACGAGCAGCGCCGTGCCCGCGAGCTGCACCGGCCAGTTGGGCCAGTCGGCTCCGAACCACATGTAGAGATACTGCATCAGCGAGTAGCCACGATTCAGCGTATCCGCCGCCTCGATGGCTCGCCAGGAGCGGTATTGGGCTGCCAGCGCGTCGGGCGAAACCACGACGAGCGGCAGCGCGGCGAGCGCGACGGCGAGGCCGGCCAGGATCAAGGCGAAGCGCCAGCGCCGCGGATGACACAGCGCGAGCGCCACCCCCGCCAGCGGGAACAGCTTGATGAACGTCCCCAGGGCGATCCACGCCGCGGCCCCGAGCTGGCGGCCCCGCTCCAAGGCCAGAAAAGCCAGGATCATCGACGCCGTGACCAGGGCGTTGCTCTGCGTGTACTGCATGGACAGGAGCAGCTCGAGGTAGACGAGCGCCAGGGCGCTGACCCCCGGGCGGCCCGGCAGCAGGCGCAGCAGGGCGTAATAGAGCAGTAGGGCGTTCAGCAGGTTCCAGGCGAGCAGCGCGAGCGCGAACGGCAGCCACGCGAACGGGAGGAAGAGCAGGGCGAACGTCGGGCTGTACTTGTAGAAGTCGACGTGTTGCTCGGGGTGTGCCGCATAGAGATCGCGTCGGGCGAACAAATTGATGGTGGCCGAGCGGAACACGCGAAAGTTGTTGGACTGGTGGAGCACGCCCTGCTGCAGCGTGACCAGCAGGGCACTCACAAGGTACAGGCCGAGCAACCAGCGACGAGGACGCGCGATCCTGGGGAGCGTCGGATGCACGGCGACCGCTAGCGGGTCGAGACGGGACCCTTCAGATACTGATCCAGCCAATCGAGCCAGCGCCGGAAGACGTCGGTGGTGCGCACCGGGTCGCCGGGAAAGTGGCCGTCGACGGGATACGCGACGAACTTGACCGGGACGCCGTTGTCGCGGAGCGCGTGGTACAGCTCATAGGACTGGGTCACCGTGACTCGCGCGTCGCGTACGTCCGACAGGATCAGCGTGGGTGTCTTCATCGCCGCGACGTAAGAGATGGGAGACTGGTCCCGGTACGCCTGGAGCGCCTTCCCCGTCCAGGGGGAGCCGAAGCTCGAGAAGCTGTAGCGCTCCAGCACGTTGAAGTCGGCCATGTTGTACTGGTCCACGAGGTTCGTCACCGCGGCCCCGGCGACGGCTGCTTTCCACAGGTGGTAATGCCCCGTGAGCCATGTGGTCATGTAGCCGCCGTACGACCATCCCGACACGGCGACGCGCGTGGTGTCCACCACGCCGAGCCGCACGAGCGCCGCGATCCCGGCCATGACGTCCCGCCCCGGTCCGTCGCCCGCGTCGTTGAAGATGGCGCGCTGGTAGGCGTTGCCGAGGTTGTCCGAGCCGCGGTAGTTGGGTGAGAACACGATGTAATCGTGCGCGGCCACGACGTGGCTGAACAAGTTGAAGGCGCGCACCGACGCCGCGGTGGGCCCGCCGTGAATGATCAGCACGAGCGGGTAGCGCTTGCCCTTGACGTAGCCGGGTGGGTAGGTCACGACGCCATCGTCCCGGAAACCGTCCGGTCCCGGCCACTCCAGCCGCTCCATCGTCCCGAGCTGGCGCGACGCGACCTCGGCGTTCAGGTCGGTCAGGCGGCGCGGTGGGGCCGTGGGCGACGCGAGATAGTACAGCTCCGTCGGCCGGTCGGGCGTGCTGCCGGCGAAGGCGACCGCGCCATCGCTGCCGACCGAGACATCGATCCAGAATCCCCATGAAGGGCTGACGTCGCCCAGGTCGAGGCGCTTGGCCGTGCCGCCCAGCGGCAGGAGCCAGAGCGCGGTGCTGGTCCCGTCGTGGCCCCCCAGCAGCAGTGACTTGCCGTCGGGCATCCACACGGCGCGCACCAGACTGCGGTCGACGGCGCGGGTCTGATCCGTCCCGTCGCCCCCGGACGCGGGCGTCACGTAAATCTCGTTCTCGTTATTGGGATCGCCGTCGCGGGGGTACCAGTAGGATATGCGCGAGCCGTCGGGCGAGTACGTGGCGTAGCCCTCGAGCGCCTTGTGTGCGGTAAGCTTGCGACTCTCACTCGCGACGACGTCGAGCACCATCACCACCGACTGGTCGGCGTCGCCGAAATGCGGCGTAGCCTGTTGCGTGAACAGGATCGACTTCCCGTCGGGCGACCAGGCGAGCGGCGAGGACGGTGGGCCGGGGGGCTCACTCTTGGCGAGGCTCCACGCGCCGTGGGTCAGGCGCCGCGCCGTGCCGCCCCCGGCCGGCACGATCCAGAGGTGCGACGGCGTGGGGGCCGCCGTGGTGAGATAGCCGTCGTCGCCCACCTCGAAGGCGTCGTTGTGCGCCTCGATCTCCTTCTTGTTCTCGGCATCGTCCGGCGTCACGTAAGCGATGTCGGCTCCGCCGGGCCGCCAGGCGTACTGCTCCACGCCGTTCGCCGCCTCGGTAATCTGACGGGCCTCGCCGCCACGCATGTCCAGCACGAACACCTGCGGCGCGGCTTTGTCACCCGAGCCCGCGGTCGCGAGGAAGGCCAGGCGATCGCCGTTGGGTGACCAGCGCGGCGCCGCGACGCCTTTCCGGTCGTACGTGAGCGTGCGCTGCGTGCCGCTGGCGATGTCGACCGATACGAGATGCGCGTCGAACCGGTCGTCGCTCCAATTCACGCGCGACACGACGCAGGCGATCGACTTCCCATCGGGAGCGATCTGCGGGTCGGAGAGGTTGACGAGCTTCTGTAAGTCGCCGAGGTCGATGCGCTTGGTCTGAGCGGTCGCGGCGCCGGCGGAGCAAATACACAGACCCAGGGCGAGGAGCAACAGACGTGGTTTCATGGAGCCAAATCTCGGGGCTCGATCACCGGTCGGCTAGAGTCACCCGCCGATCGGACGCTGCCGTGCTAGGTGGGAGGCCAGCCTGCCGCCAGTGCCGCGACGTTGAGGCGGGTGAGGTGGGTGAGCCAGCCGGACACGCTGCCGTGACTGGAGAGGAACCGGGCCGCGTTGCGCCATGCCTGCTCGAACGTGCCGGCCACCACGGCCTCGGCCTGCTCGGGATCGACCAGCGCCGCGTAGGCGGCGGCGTAGACGGTACTGCGGTAGCGGGCCAGCAGCTCGCGCACGGCGGCGTGGTCGCCACCCGCCATGCGTTCCACCACGGCCCGATCGGTGACGTCGCGAGCCGGCAAGGCGGCTCGCCAGGGGAGTAGTCGCATACCTATAAGAGTCTGCCGGAGCGCGCGCGTAACTGTGATGCACGCCACACCGCGCGCGCCCACGCGGCCATCCGCTCCAAATGCGGGGGCCGCGGAAGGTTTCGAGCCCGGCCCGGTTGACAACGCCCCATACCTGTTAGTAAGGTCACATTCGATATGGTCACCTGCCCGTCCACCTGTTGTCCGTGCTGTCGGCCGATGTGTGCGCTTCCCTGGGAAGCGGACCGA
>Ga0209158_1000370_pt1 | contig 34567 bp, 18 predicted proteins | sample GraSoiAngelo_140_FD_185897 | JGI IMG/M metagenome (GOLD analysis project Ga0209158, IMG submission 185897) | Grasslands soil microbial communities from the Angelo Coastal Reserve, California, USA - 14_0929_12_30cm (SPAdes) (version 2) | ecosystem: Environmental > Terrestrial > Soil > Grasslands ...
AACGGCGAGGGCGCCACCCTCGCAAGTCCATGCTCTTTCTCGCGAGTTTCCTTGTTCTTGCGCATCATGTCAATCGCCTCCTCTGGTCTGTTGAGGCGGCCATTAATGTGTATGCGGTTCTATATAAATATTGTTCGACGAAGTCAAATCGCGGGAGCGGGGAACGGCCCCGCGGTTCCTCGGACTGTCGGCCCGTAGGGGCGACACCCCTGCCACGCCAACTTCACGACGGCAACCCGTACACAACCAGGCCCGTCGAGGTTCCCATGTACACGAGGCCATGGCTGATGACCGGGCCGCTGTACGTATTTCCCGGGAGGGTGCTGTTCCAAAGCTCTAGGCCCGTTGCCGCGTCGTACGCATGCAAGATCCCGATTGTCTCGGGCATGAAGATGACGCCACCGGCGGCCGCCGCTGCAGAGAACGAGCCCGTCGAGGGGTGTGACCAGAGCACCGAACCATCCTCGACGCCGAGACAGAAGTCGCCGACCGGGTAACCGTCCGGGGTCGCCTCGGACCCGGCGCTGTAGATCGCGCCGTAAGCGGCTGCGGGCGTACCGATCACAGACCAGTTGACCGGAAGCGTGATGCTCCATCGGAGGTCCCCGGTGGCCGCGTCGAGTTCGTGGTAGTGGCTCTTCTGCATCTCGCCGACGACGAACCCGGTCTGGGTCGGGAACACTTGAGGCGACGCGCCGAAATCCTCGTCGCCGAAGTCTTCAAACTGGTGCGACCACACAATCGCCCCGGTCTCCAGCGAGAAGGCCATCATCGCGGTGTTCCCCGGATCCGGGACACCATCGAACGAGTTGCCGGTCCCGATGTACACGAGGTCATTCAGGACCGCCGGGGTCGACCAGACGGCTCCGCCTAGGTGCCCCGGAGCGACCGTGTACGTCCGCCAGACGAGACTCCCCGTCGCCGCGTTGAACGCCTGCAAGGAGCCGCGATGAGGTTGCGTGCCGCTTTCCTCGTCCCCTCCCGACTGGCCGACGATGACCAACGGGCCAACGACGACGGGCGAGCCCCACCCGGCCGCGTATTGGTCAATCACCGAGGACCACACGAGCGTCCCGGTCGCGGTGTCGAGGGCCCATACGCGCGCGTCGGGGCCGAGGTTCGTGACGAAGACGAGCCCGTTGGCAACCGCGGGGCTCGCGGTCATCGTGAGGCCGGTGTGGGTCGTCCACTTCAGCGCGCCCGACACCGCGTCGAGCGCCACGACGTCCCCTGCAGCGGTTGAGACGTAGACGGTGCCCTGGGAGACCGCGGGCGTCCCGTACATCCCGATCCCGTCGACCCGCCACTTCTCGACCAAGGAACCAACCGTGGATTCGTTCACGGCGGTCTCGACCGAGTTGAAGTGCGTCCCCCACAGGTCGTGCCCGTACATCGGCCAGTCCGGCGAATAGAGGGACGAATAGTCGAGCGGCAGGGCACTGAGCGGGAGGGGGACCGCGAACGCGGGCACGACGAGGACGATCGCGAGCGCCGAAACGCCCAGGATGACGGGGCAACGCATCCACTGCCTCGGCGAGGCCAATCGGCTCGGAGCGGAAAGCTTGCCCGCGGTACGGTGTGGTCCCACGTGTTCATCCGTGCGAGACCCGAGGGGAAGCTCATCGGGTCGGTCTTACCCCCTCAGAGTTTGAAGAACGGTGCGGGAGCGGGGTCGTTCCGAGCGCCGGCCGGGCACATCTCCGCGGAACGTTGCAAGCCGGCTGACCCGGCTGGCGGAATCGAGCGGACCGACGCCTACATTTCCCGCTTAACGGTGATCGGGATCGCCCCGCTGTTGAACTCGATCCACGCGATCTCGATCGGGTCCACGATACCCACCGGCACGTCGATGAGGATCGGGGATCCCATGCTGATCTGGAGCGCCCGCGCTCCGATAATTCGAGCTTTCTCAAATCGAGTGTAACGCATCGGGTGTCCCTCGCACCGGGCCGCGGGCGAAGGGAGGTTCAGCTGGGACAGGCAGAGCCGGCCGTAGGGGGCCCGAATCGGGTACCCATACTTCAACCTTGCTCAGTTGCGAGCTTCGGTGGCGGTGTGGCCGATCGTTCGACACCGCCGCGATTCGCGGGAGCGGGCTGATTACCTGACTCCGGTTCGTCCGTCCGGCATCTGTTATGAGGCACGATAATCGGACCTGAGAATCCCGGGACATCCCTTAAGAGCTCTCGACTCCACGACGAATAGACTTCGCGTCGTCCGGCACGCTCCCGCTCGAGGCCTACGCTATGGACCAACAAACGTTCCGTCAGGCAATCCTCCTTCTCTCGGGCGAAAACAGCGTCGCGATCTTGCGGGCCCTGCGAGACGGGGACTGGCATCTGTCCAGCGAGGTCGCACGGTCGCTTCACATTCACATCACGACGGCCTCGAAATTCTTGCAACGATTCGCGGACCTCGGACTCGTCGACCGCCGGCCGCACGACGCGCGGACGTTCGAGTACCGCCTCCGGTCCCCGCACTTGCGGCTCGAAGTCGATTTTGAGGATGACGGAGGCCCCCTTCGTGAGGTGATCGACTTCTACGTCGCGTACTTCCACTCCCTCTTCGAGCGCATCCGGTACGTCGGGACGCCGGCGATTGAGATCGAGATGGAGCATCGCCTCACGACGGACCACCAAGAATTGCGCCAAGCCGTTTTCGACCAGATGATTGACGGGAGCGAAGCGGGCCTCGACCGGCTCCGGGAACTCGTCGCCGCGGTCCATCGGGACCTCTGGAGCGTCTGCGCCCAGGGGCTCGGCGCGGGCACTGCGAAAGGCGTTTTCCAGGCTGCGCTGCGCGATGCAATCGGTGCGCATCCCGATCTCGCGCTTCGGTGTGGCCTGACGCGGCCGCTCGAGGGGTGATGCGTGTCGGCGCAAGAAGAGTTGCGGCGCCGCATCCAGCTGATTCTGCAGATTGCGCGAGAACGATTGACGCTGGATCCGAACGACGCGGACGCCCTGTTCGCGCTAGCCGCCGTTCAAGCGACACTCAATGAAGCGGCGGGCGGGATTCAGACCCTCGACCGCCTCGCCGAGATCCAGCCAAACTACCCGGGTCTGTGGGTCCTGAAGGCGAAACTTCACGCGCGACTCGGCCAAGAGGACCTCGCTCAGCAGAGTCGGATTCGAGGATCGCAGGAGAGCCAGGGACCCGCCAAGGCGGCCGATCTCACGGTGCCTTGTCCGATGTGCGACGTCCCTGTGGCGCTCGACGCCACGACGTGTGCAAATTGCGGCGCGCAGTTCGCCTCGCCCCCGACGTTGGAAGACGAACTGGACGACCTCGGTCATGCCGCGGTCCAGGATATGGTCCAAGAGGAACTCCAAGCCGGTCCGGCGCCGCCGCCCGGCGAGAGCTCGGGACCGCCGACCCCCTCCGAGGGGACGGAACCGGCCGAGCGGAAGAAGAAAAGAGCCTATGGCAAACGTGCCACGACGGTGGCCTCGCAGGAAGGCCTCACGAACGGCCTTGTCCTCGAGCGGCGACGCGGGCGAAAGTCCGGGATGACGAACGGCCTCGCGGACGACCGCGGCCGCACGAACGGGTTGACCAACGGCGTGGGCCGGACGAATGGATTGACGAACGGTCTCGGGAGGACCAACGGGCTGACGAACGGCGTCGGCCGCACGAACGGGATCACAAACGGAGTAGGCCGAACGAACGGCCTCACGAACGGGCTCGGAGGAATCCGACCCGCAGGCTTCCATGCTGTCGGACTCCGCGGGATGATGCAAACCGCCGGCTGGAAACTCTATCTGATTCCCGTGGTGGCCGTCGCGCTGCTTCTCGTGCCGCTCCTCAATACACCGGCGTACCCAGGGTCTATGCATCCGATTCAGATCGATGGGGTGTTCGACGACTGGAGAGCCGTCTCGAAACTCGATGCCACGTCCGGGTCCGTCCCGAACGCGAACGTGGACGTCATCCGGTTCGGGGCGGTCGACAACGTAGGCCCGTTCGCCTTCTACGTGCAGGTCCGGGGAACGGCCCTCCAGGGAGGGGGAGCGTCTCCCGGGACGATGGACACGGTCTGGATCTTCATCGATACGGACGCATCCCCCGCGACCGGCTACCAAATCGACGGCCTGGGCGCCGATCGGATGATCGAGGTTTCGGGTTACGGGGGCGTCGTCCTGTCGAGCGTCTTGTGGGAATTCGACGCGAACCGGGATGTCCGAGATTGGAACGGCTGGATTAAGGGCACCGGGACGCCCGCTGCCGCGAGCGGTTCTCAGATTGAGGCGGAAGCGGAGTGGGTCACGCAAGGTTCCCAGCCCAGTCCGGTGGTCGCCTCCGTCCGCACGGAGTCGTGGGACGGCGAGACGGACACGGGGGACGTGCCCATCAGCACGGGGGGCGGCACGCTTCTCGTGACCGGGTACCCGCAGGTCCCCGCCGTGATTGCCGGGGCGGACGTGCCGCTTGTGCAGCTGAGTCTCGCCGCCTATCGGGAGTCTGTCCCCATCGACTCCCTGCGCGTTCAGATTGTCGGGACGGCGCCCGTCGGATTGGCATCGAGCTTGCGGCTCCTGGACGGAAGCGGCAGCGTCATCAGCTACGTCACACCGACGTCCCGCACCGTCGCGTTCACCTTCCCCACCCAAACGATTCCGGTCGGGACCTCATCCATCTTTCGGGTCGTCGGAGACTTCGCAGCCGGCGGCGGCGAGACGTACGGGATTCGGCCATCACCGAGCCAGTCGTCGCCTCCCGGCGGGGGAATCCTAACGGTCCAAGAGCAGCCGGGCCCTCGGTCCCTCGGCTATGTCGGCGTCGCGCCGACGAGCCCTCAAGTCGATGGAGCCTTCGGCGAGTGGGCCGCCGCGAATGTGGACCCGATGGGTGACGTCAGTCCGCGGAACAATCCGGCGATCGATCTCGTGCGATTCGGGTCGCGAAAAGTCAACGCCACGACGTACCTCTACGCGGACGTCACCGGCCGAATCCTCGCGGGAACTCCGGTGCCGCAGGCCCCGCGGCCAACGCCTCCGCCGGGGCCACCGCCGGCCAACGATACGGACCGAGACGGCGTGCCAGATTCCGTTGATCCGTTCCCGTACGACTTCAACAACGACGGCATCCCGGACGCGGCGACGAATGGCGACTACGATGGCGACGGGATCACGGACTACGGGTTCCCCGGCGGAACGGACTACTGGCTGAACACGACGATTCCCAGCACGTTCCCCGCGCCGTACGCGGGACGGTCCGTGAGCGTGTACATTGGACCGACGAACAAGCCCCCGGTGATCGGGGATGACGTCCTTCGCGTTTTCCTCGACCTCGACAACAGTACCGGGACCGGCTATTCGATCGGCGGCATCGGAGCGGACCGGCTCGTCGAGATCCGCGGGAAGGATGGCGCTGTGACGCAGACCGGCTCCCTCGCGTTCGCGGGTTCCTTCCCGGGACAATGGTCGTGGACTCCGATCGGGCCCGTCACCGTCGCGGTGGCGGGCCATGAGCTCGAACTCTCGGTCGCGACGACTCCGGCCTCCGTGTATTTCGAGGCGGGCGACTTCTGGGGTGACGTCGACACGACCGTCGCAGGGCCGGCGCTCTCGTCGGTCCTGAACTTCGCGTTGCACTCATTCGGGTCCCCGCAGAATTCCTTTGTTGTCGCCGCGGCCTCGTCGGCGCTGTCGGTTCCATGGCAGCAGGTCGGCCCTCAAACCCGGGCCCTGATCGACCCGGGTTCGAACGCCGCCACGACGCCCTACAATCATCAGAGGAAGGTCGTTCGCGCGGGCGACACTCCCGGCACGGCGTGCGACGCCACGAACTCGGACGGATGTTGGTACACGGTCTTCTACGATCAGTTCGCCGAGCAATCGACGAGCGGTCCCCCGCAGGGGCCGAACATCCAGAGTGGACTGGCCACCCTCGTGGCGGGGTCGTCCACGGTGAGCGTGACGATTTCGTCGGTCGTGACGACGCATGCGTTCCTCACCTTCGGCGCCAGCTTCAGCGACGACAATCCCGGGTTCAGCCAGATTTCTGGCCAGGTGATCGATGCGACGACGATTCGCTTCCAACGCGCCACGTCCACGGCGGCGCCCGCAATCACGATCAAGTGGTACGTCGCGGAATTCTCCCGCGGCGTGACGGTGCAGCGCGGATCGGCAGCGATGACCGTCACCTCGCTGACCGTCTCCATCTCCTCCGTCTCTCTGACGGACAGTTTCCCCCTCGTGACATACCGCAAGAGCGGCACCACATACATCGGCGACAACTTCGTGAAGGCGAAGATCACGAGCTCGACGAATTTGCAGTTGAGTCTCGTGTGGATCGGCTCCCCAGCAGATGGCGTCTGCGAATGGCAGGTCGTCGAATACACGGACGCATCCGTCCAGACGGGCGACGTGTCGTTCGCCTCGAACCAAGCTTCGGCACCTGTGACCATTCCCGCCGTAGACGAAACGAAGGCGTGGCTCCTCTTCTCCTATACGGCCGCGAACGGAAGCTTTGCCAATATCGGCCAGAGGATGGTCCGGGGCCTCATCGTGAATCCCGTCACCCTGGTGTTCGATCGCGTCGGCGTGTTCCTGACGATTAACCTGACATGGTACTTGATCGTGTTCGCGGACACCGCCAGCGTCCAGTCCTGGACGGTTTCCTTCGCGACTTCGGACACGCAAAAGGACGTTGCGATTTCCTGCGTCGACCTCACGAAAGCAATCGTGACCGCGGGAGGGATGTACTACCGGGGAGGAAACACGTTCTTCTCGGGCGACAACCCGGGCGTCGCCACGTTTACGCTGGACCTGACGACGTCGACCAATCTCCGAATCAGTCGCGGGGCCACGAACTACAGCACGGACGTCGGCTACTTCGTGGTCGAGTTTGGGACCGGATGCGTCGTTAGCGGGATGTTCCCCAACGATGTTCAGTCGGAAGACGGCGTATTCATTCAATATCGAGAGGCGAACATCGGTCAGACCGCGACCGCGAACAATCCAACGGGCGTTGGCACGTCGCCCGCTTGCCAGTGGACCAACTGTGCGAACGGCGAGACCAGTGACAATTCGTATGCCGTATCACCGAGCGACGGACAGATCGTATCCTACAAGTCCTTCGGCTTCAACGTTCCCGCGGGATCGACAATCAGCCGGGTCCGGTTCGGCGTCGAGGTCTTCCAAACCGGCGAGTTCAATGACCACCTCGATCAAATGGGGTTGTCGTGGGACGGGACGAATTACTGTACGAACACGTTCAATATCATCCCGCCCGGGCCGGATCCGAATGCGTATTTCTATTGGGACCAGACGACATGCGGGGGACACACCTGGTCTGCTTCAGATTTCACGGGCGATCGGATCGCTTGGCAAGGGGTTCACGCCAAGCAGGCCGCGGCGAACCCGCTCGACATCGACGCCATGATTGTCGAAGTCGCTTACACGCCACCGAGCGACCAGCTCGCGGTTCGATACGACTGGTCCGGCATCCCGGCCGGCGCGGACACGTACACCTTGAAAGTCAAGGGGTATCGTCAGGACGAGGATGTCAATGTTCAAGTCCTGACCCCGCCCTCGACGTGGAACACCCGCAGGACGATTTCCGCAACCGCGAACACGATGTACACGTACGCCCTCACGACGGGCGAGTTTAATTCGGGTGCGCCCTCCGTCCGGTTCGTCGATGCCGGAGGACCCGACGCGAGTCCGTCGGATCTGTGGCTTGATCTGGCCGCCATAACGTCCACGACACTCTGGGATCGCATCGTCCTCATGCGCAGCTTGGACACGAGCGGCGCGACGTGGGGAAGCCCGATCGTCCTCGCCTCCGGCCGTCCGGGAGACAGCCCGCTCCTCTCGTCCTACGACTCCGCGGAGCCGTCGATCGCAATCGACTCGGGAGGATTCCTGCATGTGGTGTGGGTTTCTGGAGGCGCCACCGGGAACCAACAAATCCTGAACCTCGTTCGCTATACGAAGACGACTGCATCGTACCCGACGCAGAGCCAGCTGGGCTCGTCGGTGAACTGGGTCCCCGTCGCGGCGGTGGACGACTCGGCGGTCGGGTACATGCCGACCGTCAGCACGGACACGAGCAACTATGCCCACGTTGCCTGGAGCGGGTCGAAGACGATTGGCACGGTGTACTACAAGAACCAGGCCGGCGGCACGTGGCGTTCGACCGTCTCGTGGGGCGTAGCCTACACAGGTTTGTCCGTAGACGTGTCGCCGCAGAACAACTACGTGAGCTTGGCCCGCTACTTTGAGTTCGCAACGAACGAGATCCAGTACCTGGTGTGCAAGGATCTCTCGACCAGCCATTGCGACACCGCGGCGAACTTCACGAAGTGGAACGGGGTGGCCGGGGTCGACACGGTCGCCACGGGCGTCGAGTCGGCGTCGTATCCGAGCCTCGCGACGACGTACGACATGAACGGCGACCTGTGGATTGCATATGCGAAAGACGTGAACGGAACGACCCGAGGGATTTTCGCAAGGTTCCTTGACTACCCGATCACGGGGTGGGCGATTGCGGAGACAGTGGCCTCCGTATCCGGCACGATCTTCTCGAGGCCAACGATCGGCATCGACGCGGGCAATAACGTCCACGCGCTTTACGTGGACACGTCGGTCCCGCAGCTCTACTACAAATCGCGCATCGGGAGCTGGGGCCCTGCGACGGCGGTCGACGCGGCCTCGGACAACCCGACGTTAGTCGTCCGGGCACCAAACAACGCCACGTACGGGACCGCGGTGGGTGGCATCTACTGGAAGACGACGACCACGGAGACGTATTTCTACTACGTCCCGGAGTTCGACAACGCCGTGGTCCCGATTCTCGCGGTTCTTCTGGGCGTGCTCTTCGTCCGGTGGCGCCGGACGGCGAGGCTTCGGCCGATTTGACGGCTGGGCACCGGCACCGAGATCGCAGGTGGCGAGCCACAGGCGCCGTCCCTGATCGTCATGTGGGCATCGAGGGGGACGAGCTTGCCGCCAACAAGAATCGCCTCTGAGAATTCCGGGTGTGCCTTTATGAACGCCCGAATCGACGATGCGACGACCGGAGAGCGGGAGTTCGAATGCTCCCCATTGACGGAGGCGTCTGTAGGTGCCGCGGCAGTCCACGGGAGTCGAAGGCTTCGACGAGATGGTCCAAGGAGGCCTGCCCGAGGGCTCGAGCGTCCTCCTCCAAGGGCCGCCCGGCCAGGAAAAGCTCCGATTTGCGCTGACCTTCCTTGCGGAAGGCCTCAAAACAGGCGCGTGCGGCCTCATTGTCATTTCTTCGCACTCTCCCGACTCCGTCCTTGAAGAACTCCGGAACCTCGGGGTCAACATCGATGCGGTGACGAAGGAGAACCGCCTCCGGATCGTCGACTGGTACTCTTGGAGCGAAGAGCAGGTCCATGATGTGGAGGAGCGCGGACTCATCTTGCGATCCTCGATTGACCTGACGAACCTCGGGGTGGCCCTCAGCCGAGCAATCGTAGGCCTCGCGGAGCCTGGGCCGCGGCGGGCCGTTCTCGAGATCTTGTCGCCCGCGACGAACGTGTACGAGGTCACCCAGGTCTACGCGTTCGCACAGAGCGCGAAGCGAAAGTTCGACCGGCATCGGTTCACCAGCCTCATCCTCCTCGAGAAGGAGATGCATCCGTCCGCGGAGCTGACGACCCTCCACCAGCCGTTCGACGGGCTGATCGAAATCGAGCGGGCCCGGATCGGGGACGCGATTATCCGTAAGATTGGCGTGCTCCACCTCAAGGACACGGCGGCCGACCCGTCCTTCCGGATCCTCGAGCTGACCGACGCCGGATTGAAGGTGGTTCGCGAATCCCCGAAGCCCTCGCCTTCCGTGTCTCCGACGCCTGGCTCGGTCCTCGAATCGCAGGCCGAGCGAGCCAATCGGCTCCGGCTCATCATGCAAATCGCCAGTGAGCGCCTCAAAATGAACTCGCGGGATGCGGACGCTTTGTTCGCCCTCGCGGCCGCGCAGGCGACGCTCGATGACGCGAAGGGCGGGACGCAGACCCTCGAGCGCCTCGCGGTGATCGATCCGAACTACCCGGGCCTCTGGGTCCTGAAGACAAAGCTCCACGCCCGCCTGGGTCAAGCCGACCTTGCCCGGCAGAGCCGTCTCCGCGCCGAGCTGGCGGAGCATGAGGTGGCAAAGGTCGCCGGGCCAACCGTGCCGTGTCCGATGTGCGACGCTCCGGTCGCCATCGAGGCGACCCGTTGCGAGAGCTGCGGCGCGAGGTTCGCGCCCACGCGGAAACTCGAGGAAGACTTGGACGACCTCGGCCACGCGGCGATCCAGGAGATGGTCCAGGAGGAACTCGGTGGCGCTCCGAACGCGCCGGTCCCGACGAAGCCCCCGGCGAAGCCCGAGCGGGAAGCCGAGTCGAAGCCGCTTCCAAAGCGCGTCGCGAAGCCGGCCCCCGGGAGCGGGCTGACGAACGGTCTCCTGCGCAAGAGGAGTGCATCGCGCCGAGGCGGGAAGACGAACGGGCTGAGAGGGCGCACGAACGGGCTTCGCGGCAAGACGAACGGCCTGACGAACGGACTCACGAATGGCCTTACAAACGGTCTGCGGCGCATTGGCGGGCTTACGAATGGCCTCGGCCGCACGAACGGTTTGACAAACGGGCTCGGTCGGACGAACGGCATCACGAACGGTCTCGGCCGGACGAACGGGCTGACGAACGGCCTCGCCGTGATTCGGCCCGCCGCGTTCCGCGGTTCGGGGGTTCGGGGGATGATTCGACACGCGGGATTGAAGCTGTACCTCATTCCGCTCGTGGCGATTGCTTTGCTTCTGATGCCGCTCCTCTTCGTCCCCGGGAACTGGGGTCCCTCGACGCCAATTCAGATTGACGGCAAGTTCGCGGATTGGAACGCGGTGCCTCGCGTCGCGTCAGGACCGACAGGTGCGAATCCGAACGTCGACATCACGCATGTGGCGGTGGCGGACAACGTCGACGACCTGGCCTTCCTTATCGAGGTGCAAGGGCAGGCCCTCCAGGGCGACCTCTCATCGAACCGCGTCACGGACGCGTTTTTCGTCTTCATCGACACGGATCGATCGCGGGCGACCGGATACCAAATCGAAGGACTCGGGGCCGATCGCCTGATCGAAATTGACGGATGGGGCGGGGTTGTCGTGAGCGCGACGATGTCCGAGTTTGATGCGAATGTCAACGCCCACGACTGGATGGGCTGGATCAAGCCAACCTCGGTTTTGGCGGCGGGCTCGGGGAGTCAGATCGAGTTCGAAGCGAATTGGGACGCGATTGCGAACCCGAAGGTGCCGATCGACGCGACGTTCGCTTCGAGAAGCTGGGATGGATCTCACGACATCGCGTCCGCGACGGCGACCAGCGCTACGTCGTTCATAGTCGTCCGGCAGCAAACGTCGGCACCGCAAGTCGTGTCGGGCTCGCAGGATACCGCCACGTTCACCTTCCAGGCAGTCGGGAGAGACTCTGAAATCAAGGCACTGAACGTGTCACTCGACGGCACCTTCGGACCGAACACCTTTTCTTCCATTGTTCTCACGGACGCTGGAGGGACCACGTTGTCCCTCGCGCCGGCCGCCCGGCAGGCGCGGTTTACATCACTCTCGATCCCGATCGCGGCAGGCACCTCGACCACGCTTCACCTGCGATTGACGATTGCGACGAACGACGGTACGACGGTGGGGGCGTTCCTCGCGAGTCCCAACGACGTGGTCGTTCGACCCGGCGGCGTGTCCCTCGTCGGTCCTCGCCATGGAGCCGAGTCCCTCGCCTATGTCGGCGGGATTCCTTCGGTGCCGCGAGTCGATGGCGGTTTCGCGGAATGGACGAATGCCACCGCCGATCCGATCGGGGACGTCACGCCTCCCGCGACGTCGGATCTGGACATCTCCCGGTACGCGTTCGCGGGCTCCGGCGGCAACGTCTCGTTCATGGTTCAGACGGTCGGGACGGTCCTCAACGGCACCCTCGTGCCGCAAGCGAATAAAGCATACAGCGGGAACGCCTCAGCGCCGCCGGACACGGACCGGGATGGTGTGCCGGATTCCGTTGATCCGTTCCCGTACGACTTCAACAACGACGGAATCCCGGATGTGCAGACGAACTGTGACGTCGACGGGGATGGCATCACGGACTACGGTTGTCTTGGTGGAACAGACTATTGGCTCAACACGACGATTCCCAACACGTTCCCCGCGCCGTACGCAGGGCAAACGGTGAGCGTATACATCGGCCCGGTTCAGCGACCGGTTGACCTCGGCGAGGACATCGCGCGCTTCTACCTAGATCGGGACGGGTCCTCGGCAACGGGGTACTCGATTGGCGGGATTGGCGCGGACTATCTCGTGGAAATCCGCGGAAAGGAAGGGCTCATCCTATCGTCGACAGCGATGCGGTTCAATGGCACGGGTCCCGGCAACTGGTCGTGGGCTCCCCTCGGTGCGGCGCCATCCGCGGACGACGGGTCCCGCTTGGAGGCGGACCTCCCGGGTGTGACGCTCATGAACCTCTCGCGAGCGTTCATCCAGACTCGCGGGTGGCAAGATGGCGGGGACGACGGCGGGGCCCTGCGACCGGCTTTCGCGGTGTTCGGACTCATGTACTCGACTGCGGGCGGCGTCGACCCCACAGGCATTATCGACACTGCGACCTCGTCGGCCGTCAATGGTCCGGCGGAACGGAACGTGTTCTACGATGGGACGAACTTTTGGGCGTTCTATTACGATGGATCCACGATTCAATACGAACCGAGTTCTGACGGACTCTCTTGGGTCAACACGAAGAACACCGCCTTTACGACGGCGGGCATCCAGAAGGTTTCCACTTGGTTCTACAACGGCGGCGGAACGAAGATCGTGTATATCGCCGGCGCCGTTGGAAGCGGAACGGATCTTAGCGTGCGACGGGGCACGATTAGCGGGACGACCATTACATGGGGCACGGAAGCCAAACTGACATCCTTCTCGGGTCAAAGCTGGGCGATGATTCCCGTCATCACACGAGACGCGAGCGGATATGTCTGGGTCGCATCGAACGTGAAAATAAGCGGAAATGCTTGGAACTTCGACGCCGCGCGATCGACGAACGTGGACGACGTGTCAGCCTGGAACGCGAAAACCCCCCTCATAAGCGGAAACTCCAACAACGGAGGCATTCAAGGAGTCATTGTTCCGCTGGCATCCGGGAACGTCTACGCGATTTGGTACGATGGAGCTGGCGTAGGGATCGTGGGGAAGCTGTACAGCGGGAGTTGGGGAAGCCTTGATTCGATCGCCGGGTGCTGCGGACTCTTGGACCGCGGCCCGTCCGCCACGGTAGATAGTTCGTTCAACATCCATCTCATATACACAGATCCGAGCGGACCGGGAACGGTGAAGTACCAGGAGCGTACGTCGTCGTGGCAGTCAGCGACTACCTTGGACTCCTCCACCGGCAACAAATACCCGACGATCTCCCGAGACACCGGGACGGGCGATTTGTACGCCTTCTGGATTTCGAGCACCTACCAGATCAAAGGCCAGAAATTTTCAGGCGGATCCTGGGCCTCGCTCACGATTGAGACCAACACGAAAACGAAGACCAGCCTGACAGCCTTGTACAATGTCAGTTCATCGTCGAATGTCGCTTGGGCTTGGTCCCAAAGCTCGCCGTCGTTCGGTCTCGACGTGAAGTTCTCCGTGTTGAGCACGAACTTGGTGAGCCGGACGATCGACACGTCGACCGATGGCACTCCGGGTGGCGGGGGCTACAGCCACCAGCGGAAGGTCTTCTATGACGGCACGCGTTGGTGGGCCTTCTACTATGACGGATCGAGTTCCGTATATACATGGAGCGACAACGCGTTGACCTGGGAGAACGCGGTCACGCAGGTCTTCACCACCTCGGGCACGAACAATCCGTCCGTCTGGTTCGATTCCGCTGGGAACATCGTTTACGCCGTCGGAGACGATGGGGCGAGTGACGCGACCGTCCCGGTCCGACGAGGGACGATTAGCGGGACCACGATCACGTGGGGCACCCAGGCCACGGTCACGGTCAGCACCGTGAGCTTCGCGTTTAAGGCCACGTTCATTACAAAGGATTCGAACGGGTTTCTCTGGATCGCCTCGAACTCGCAGCCGTCCACCGGCAACTACGACGTCGCGGTCGTGAAGTCGACGAATGCGGATGACGTGTCCTCCTGGGGGACTCTCACGACCCTCATGAGTGCCAGCATTGCCAACTCGAATGTCTACCCGACGATCCTCCCATTGTCCAATGGCAATGTGTACGCGTTCTGGTACGCAAACGGGGCCATCGACGGGAAGATAGGCACTGGGACTTGGGGCAGTCTAGAGAACATCGCGACGACAACGTCGGGGATCTACACGAAAGTACCGAGCGGGACGGTCGACGCGTCGGGTAATATCGACCTCGTGTACAGCGATAGCAACGGAGCCATTATTCATAAGCAGAGGACCGGCTCGGGGTGGGGCGCCGCGGATACGGTCGACTCGACGACCGGCAACACTCAGCCGACGATCACCTGGGACAGTTCGAACGGGAGTCTATATGTCTTCTACGTCCAGAGCACGAACCAGATCAAGGGCCGAAAATACAGTGGCGGCTCGTGGACCGACGTGATGGGCATCGACTCCTCCACGATTACCAAGGCGGGACTCACATCCCCGTACTCGGTGTCGGGCGGCCTCATCGGCTTTCTGTGGAATCAGGGCAACACCACGCCCTACGAGATCAAGATCGCGGTCTACGTACCTGAATTCGGCATCGTGGAGATCCCGTTGGCGGGGACCTTGGTCCTCTTGCTCGTCTTGCGCGCCCGGTGGCGTCGCTCGCCCGGATCTCATTCTTCGGAGCGGGAGGATCGGGAATCGGCGAACGGGGCCAAGCTCTCATGGATACGCCACGCGACCCTTCGCGAACTGAGTCATGGTAATCTCGGATGAACGAGGGGCTCCGTCCCGGCTCTGGGGCCACCAATCGTTTCCCGGTTGCACGTTCCTTGACTGTTTCGCTCAGGTGACGGGAGTGGTCCCCGGCAATAACAGGTCGTGTCACGGCCAAGCGGACGCTCACTCGACGCCCTGACCCTTGCCGAGGGATTGTTGGACACCGCGTTGTCCCCCTGTCACGGAGCGCCTCGAACGCGAGGCTATCGAGGAGGGACCCATGCGACGCCCTCTCCAGGCTTGCACCGCGCATCACGGGTCCGCGCGGCCTTACGCGGGGAGCCCATCGAATCCGTGTGTGGGCAGCGGCGGCTCGCTAGGCATCCAGCCAAGCAACCAGAATCGGACGTGAGAATTCAGGGGCATGCCTTATGAACTCAAAAACTCCCGGAACGATTGAATCAGGGACGAGTAGTCCGAGACTCGCCGAGGCCCGCCCTCATGGACCCGCGAACGTTCAGACAAGCCAAACCATCCCAGTCCGGCGAGCGCAGCGTCTCGAGTTTCGAGTTCTGCAAAGCAGCGGCCGGCCGTGAGCACGGCCCGTCTCTCTCACTCCAAAGTCGATCCGCCGCTCCGGGATGGGTGTGCCTCCGCATCTCGTTGTTCGGCGTCGCCCTGAACCGCCGACCGGGGGTGTGAGCCTATGGAGCGGCTCCGGACAGGCATCGAAGGATTCGACGCGATGGTCCAAGGCGGGCTACCGATGGGCTCGAGCGTGGTCCTCCAAGGACCGCCGGGCCAGGAGAAGCTCCTCTTCGCCTTGACCTTCCTCGCGGACGGCCTGAAGGCAGGCGGCAGCGGTCTGGTCGCGATCTCGTCGCAGTCCGCCGACGCCGCTCTCGCGCAACTTCGGGCCTTGGGCGTGGACGTCGATGCCGCGGTGAAAGAGAACCGGTTGCGGGTGGTCGACTGGTACTCATGGAGTGAGGAGCCCGTCCAAGACACCGAGGAACGCGGGCCCGTCGTCCGTTCTTCCATCGACCTCACGAACCTCGGTGTGGCCCTGAGCCGTGCGATCGCCGGACTCACGGGAGAGCAGCCTGGGCGGGCTGTGATCGAGCTGTTGTCGCCCGCAACGAACGTGTACGAGGTCACGCAGGTCTACGCGTTCGCGCAGACCACAAAACGAAAACTCGACCGACATCGGTTCACGAGTCTCGTCCTCATCGAAAAGGAAATGCACTCCGCGTCGGAGCTCACGACGCTCCACCAGCCATTCGACGGCGTAATCGAGATCGAACGGAGCCGAACCGGAGACCGCATCGTGCGGAAGATTGGGGTCCTCCATCTCAAAGACACCGCGCCCGACCCGACGTTCCGTGTGCTCGAGATGTCCGAGGCGGGCATGCGGGTCGTCCACGACACTCCAAAGCCCGTTGCGTCGGCCCCCGCGGCCCGTGGGGGTGTTCTCGAATCCCAGGAAGAACGAGCGCAACGTCTCCGGCTGATCCTCCAGATCGCGACCGAGCGGCTCAAGCTCAATCCGGGGGACGCGGACGCCCTCTTCGCGATGGCGGCCGCGCAAGCGACGCTCGACGATGCGAAAGGAGGGGTCCAGACCCTGGAGCGACTCGCGGATCTGGATCCGAGATACCCGGGATTGTGGGTCCTCAAGACGAAACTTCACGCGAGGCTCGGCCAAGCCGATATGGCGCGTCAGAGTCGGCTACGGGCCGAGGTGATCGAACCCGAAGCAGCGAAGACCATTACGGCGACGGTGCCGTGCCCGATGTGCGAGACGCCCGTCGCGATTGATTCGACGATGTGTGCGAGTTGCGGCGTGAAGTTCGCTCCGACGAGGACCTTGGAGGACGAGCTCGAGGATTTGAGCCATGTCGCGGTTCAGGAGATGGTCGAGGAGGAATTTGGGGTCAAGGCAAGAGGCAAGGTTCGCGCGGACGTGGCGCCCGCGAAGGCCGAACCGAAGCCTTCCACGGAACCAACTCCAAAACCCGCCCCGGGGCCGCGGTCGAAACAAAGCTTCACAAACGGGCTCCTCCTCGGGCGCATCGTCCGTCGTCGCCAGGGAGCGACGAACGGCCTAAGGGGTCGGGCGAACGCGCGCCGCGGTCGAACGAACGGCCTGACAAACGGGCTTGGTCGAACGAACGGCCTCACGAATGGCCTCGGCCGGACGAATGGGCTGACGAACGAGCTGGGCCGGACAAACGGACTCACGAACGGCCTCGGCCGAACGAACGGGCTGACGAATGGGCTGGGGCGCACGAACGGAGTCACGAACGGTTTGGGCCGTACGAACGGCTTGACGAATGGGCTCCGCGGCGTCCGAACCCCCGGGTTCCGCCACCTCGGTTCTCGCGGGATCCTGCATGCCGCCGGCTGGAAGCTTTATGTGATTCCCCTCGTGGTGGCCGGCCTCCTTCTGTGGCCACTCTTCTCCGTGCCCGAGCACGGGCCTGCCTACCCGATCCGGATCGACGGCCAATTCAACGATTGGGCGTCCGTGGCCACGGAAGCGATGGCGCGCGGGAGCGGCTTGAACCCGAACATCGACGTCGTGCGGTTCGGCGTCGTGGACAACCTCGGCCCGTTCGCGTTCTACGTCGAAGTCGCGGGGACGGCCCTCCAAGGTGGGGGGCCTTCCCCCGGGACGATGGACAGCATGCGGATTTTCGTGGACATCGACGGATCGGCCACGACCGGGTACCGTGTCGATGGCCTCGGGGCGGACCGGATGCTCGACGTCTCCGGATACGGCGGGGCCGTCCTCTCGGCCACCCTTTGGGAGTTCGATTCGAACCGCGATTCACGGGATTGGAACGGTTGGATTAAGGGAACCTCCACGGCCGCGGCGGCGAGCGGGCCCCGGATCGAGGCCGAGGCGGAGTGGCTCGCGTACACTTCCGGGCCGGTCATCGCGACGGTCCACACGACCTCGTGGGACCGGCAGACAGACGCGGGCGATTTCCCCGTCAGCCCAACCGCAGGTACCCTCTTCGTCACGGAAGATTCCCTCGTGTCGGACATCCTCGCGGGGAGTGGGCTCCCATTGCTCCAGCTCACTCTCACCGCACACGGTCAGCCGGTTTCCCTGGGGTCGATTCATGTCCAAATCGTCGGCACCGCAGCGCCGACCGACGCGCTCGCCCTTCGACTGATGGATGGTGGAACTGCCCTCGCTCTGCAGGGGCCCACGGCGCGGGACGTCACGTTCTCCTTCCCAGCGATTCAAATCGGGGTCGGGGAAACGAAAGTGCTCACGGTCGTGGGAGACTTCACCGCGATTACTGGGGAGACGTTCGGCCTCCGACTCCCGCCTCTCCATCCCTTCGGGATCGGCGCCGGCGTCGTCGGTCTCGGGGAGACCCCGGGAACCCGCACGGTCGGATACCTCGGCATCGTCCCGTCGGGGCCCCGCGTGGACGGAGGGTTCGACGAGTGGACGGCACTCTCCGCGGACGGCACGGGCGATGTCTCGCCTCGACCGAATCCGAGCATCGACCTGAGTCGATACGGCGCCCAGCGCGGAGGGGCATCCACATATTTCTACACCGATGTGACCGGACGGATTCTGGGGGGGACGTCCGCGCCTGAGCAACCTCGGCCGACGCCGCCGGCTTCGCAGCCCCCCGCGGACACGGACCGGGACACGGTTCCGGATATCAGCGATCCGATGCCCTTGGACTTCAACAACGACGGAACCCCGGACGCGCAGACGAACGGGGACTACGACGGCGACGGGATCACAGATTACGGGTTCCCCGGCGGAACGGACTACTGGCTGAACACGACGATTCCCAACACCTTCCCCGTCCCCTACGCGGGACGGGCCGTCAGCGTGTACATCGGTCCGACGAAGAGTCCCCCCGCCCCCGGCGAGGATGTCCTCCGACTGTTCCTGGATGTGGACAACAGCACGTGGAGTGGCTACTCGATCGGCGGGATTGGCGCAGACCGGCTTATCGAAATTCGCGGGAAGGAAGGCGAGGTGACGCAGTCCGCCCTCCTCACCTTCTCCGGTTCATTCCCGGGCCAGTGGGCGTGGACTCCGATCTCGCCCGTGACGATCTCCCTCGGTTATCATGCGGCCGAGATGCTCGTCCCTCTCGCGGCGACGGCGATGTACGTCGAGGCGGGCGACTTCTGGGGCTCGGTCGATTCGACGACGTCGGTCCCAGCATTCGCGTCGCTCGCGTCCTCTTTCAAGGCCGCACCCGCGACTGAATCCCTTTCCGTCCCATGGGAAACGACCGGCCCCCAGACGGCCGGGACGCAAATCGATCCGGGGTCGAACTCGGCGACGACGATCTACAACCAGCAGCGGAAGGTCGTCCGAGCGGGGGACGTACCCGGTGACGGCCCATGCGACGCAAACAACTCGGATGGCTGCTGGTACGCCGCGTTCCAAGATCAGTTTGCCGAGCAGACGTCAACGCTGCCGCCGAAGGGGCCGAACGTCCAGAAGAACGTCGCGACCCTGGCCGCCGGTTCTTCATCGGTCAACGTCGCGATTACGAGTGTCAACACCTCGAAGGCGTTCCTGGTGTTCAACATCCGCCACAACCTCAACGAGCCCAGCAACGGGACGGTGGCCGGCACCATCACGTCTTCGACGAATGTCCGGTTCAATCGGACGGGCACGGGCGGGGTCGTCGATATCATCTGGTATGTCGCGGAGTTCCCCAGCGGGGTCTTCGTCCAACGAGGCGCGAAGAAACTTAGCGGCTCGGGGGGCAACGATCAGAACGTCCCAATCGGCACGGTCGACCTGGCGAAGGCGTTCCCCATCATCAGCTACACCGAGCTCGGGGCGGCATACAACTGCGACGACTTCATCCGGGCAACGATCACAACGGCAACGAACCTCCGGCTTTCCGCCTGCCAACCGGACAGTTGGGTCGAGTGGCAGGTCGTCGAGTACACCGCATCGTCGGTGCAGACGAATTCCGTGGTCCTCATGCCGAGCGATGGTTCGAAGACATACAATCTCGGGGTGTCCGTGAACACGGGCAAGTCGTGGCTGCTCTTTACGTACAACAGCACGAGCGGGACCGATGCGAACATCGGCCAGAAGATGGTCAGAGGGAACCTGACGGATTCGACGACCCTGACGTTCAACCGCGATCAGACCGGGACACGGGTCGACATCCAATGGTACCTCGTCTCGTTCACGGACGATACGACGACCCGGCGCGCTTCCGCGAGCTTCGGCACGGCCGACCTGCAGAAGGATGCGCCTCTGAACCCGGCCGTGACGTTGTCCCGGGCGATCGCATTCACCGGGAGCACCGACCCGTATAGCGGTGGGAAGACTCCGTTTTCGAACGATGACAACCCGGGGGTGGCGTCGGCGACCCTGAACCTCACGTCGACCACGAATCTCCGACTGAATCGAGCCACCACGGGGAGCCCGAGCCAGACCGCGGACATCGGCTGGTTCGTCGTCGAGTTCGGGACCGTCATCACCGGCAGTCGGATCGCGGGGACATTCCCGACGGACATCTTGTCCGAGGATGGGGTGTTCGTCCAGTACCGAGAGGCCGTCCCGTATGCGGGCGCCGCGATCGCCTACCGGTCGAACACAGGAACGAACACGGTCAGCAGTCCGAAGACCCGACTGTGGGACGCCTCATCGTGGGGATCCGAGGGTGAGGAGTCGACGGCGGGGAGTCCGATTCGAGCCGTGCGAATGGCCTGGTCGCCGACCGTGCCCTCAACGCGGATCTTCGTCACGGAGAGCGATGATGGCTGGCTCGACGCGTACGTGTGTTCGGCGACATGCACGGTGACGAACAATATCGGTCGGGTCTGGTCTACGGCGCCAGGGACCCCCGAGAGGAGGTTCGATGTTGCCTACGAGAATGTGAGCGGAGATGCCGTCCTCGCGTACGGGGTCCTCTCGACGGACCCCGCGCAAGACATCGCCTTCAGGATCTTTTCGCTCGGCTCGTGGGGGCCGGAGCAGTACCTCGATGACACCGGCCACGCAACTGATGTCCAATACACCCAGATCGACCTCGCCCCGAAGAAGGGGAGCGACATCATCGGCATGATCGGAGGCGATGATACGAACGATGACGCCAACGCCTGGATCTGGGATGGTGATGCGTGGGGCTCCTACACAGAGATCACCCCTACGATGGAGAGCCCGAACTATCGCCAGGTCGCCCTCGCCTGGGAGTCAAGCTCGGGGAATCTATTGGCCGTCGCGGCCCTGGCCACCTCGAACGACATCATTTCCAAGGAGTACAGCACGAGTTGGAGCGGGACCTCGCAGTTCACATGCGCCAGTGGCAGCGGGATGACGAAGCATACGTTCTGGCTCTCTCTCAAGGCGAACCCCCTTGCGACAGCGAACGACATGGTGCTCGGCCTCGTGCAGGAGAACTACGACCTCAATACGTGCTACTGGACCGGGAGCGCCTGGGCCAACTGGGTACAGCATGACACTGATTACGATGCCGTGCAGACTCGCGCGTTCGATTTCGCCTGGGAGAATTCAGGGAGCAAGGGGCTCCTCGTTTGGGGAACGAGTAGGACCACGGGCGGTGGCCAAATCACGTACAAGACCTTCACCGCGCCCAACACCTGGGGCCCTCAGACCAACGCGGCCATGGGGTCGGGCTTCGACCAGTGGGTCCAGCTGCGCACCAATCCCTTCCCGGGGACGGTGAAGATCCTGGGGGCGGTCCTCGACAGCAACCAGCTCCTGGGGGCGATAAAGTGGGACGGATCCACCTTCACCGTCATCGGCAGCAGCACGTTCAGCGCGAACACGGGGATCGCGTCCCACGAGAGCTTCGACCTGCAATACCGCCCGACGATTGACGGTGGGTTGGCCGTCAGGTATGACTTCGCCGACGTACCAACCGGGACAGTTCATACCGTGAAGGTCAAAGGGTACCGGCAGGACGAGGATGTCAACGTCCAAGTGCTCACCCCTCCGGCCACGTGGACCACAAGGATCACGATCTCTGCGACCTCGAACACCCTCTACACATATGACCTGACGACGTCGGAATACAACGCCGGCGCACCCTCTATCCGGTTCCGAGACGCCGGCGGACCGGACGGGACCGCCTCCGACCTGTGGGTCGACGTCGCGAACGTCACGACGACGAATACCTGGGATCGCATCCTCCTGATGCGTAGCCTGGACACGAGCGGCTCCTCATGGGGCTCCCAGATCATCCTGGCCTCCGGTCGGTCGACGGACAATCCCATCCGATATTCGTACGCTTCCGCCGAGCCCTCTATCGCGATGGACTCGGGCGGATTCCTCCACGTCGTCTGGGTCTCTGCTGCCTCCGCAGGAAACCAGAAGACGATGAACCTCGTCCGATACACGAAATCGACCGTGGCGTGGCCGACCCAGAACGAACTGGCCACCGGCACCAACTGGGAGGTCGTCACGAGCGTCGACGATACGAACCCCGGGTACATGCCGACGGTTTCGACGGACACGAGCAACAACCCCCACATCGCTTGGAGTCAATTGAAGTCCATCACAGCATCCGAGGCCGCCGCCATCGAGTACCGATCCAATACCGGGACGAACACGGTCAACAGCCCGAAGTCGCGGACGTGGGACGGCACCTCGTGGAGCGCACCAGAAATCGAGGAGGCTACCACCGGCAGCCCTCTGCGCAATGTGCGGATGGCGTACTCGCCGATCGCCATCGACGAACGGATCGTCGTGACGGTGAGCGACGACGGCTGGCTCGATGCGTACGTGTGCACTCCGACGTGCACCGTGACGAACAACCTGGGGCAAGTTTGGTCGAGCGCTCCATCAGTCGCCGACTATCGCTTCGATATCGCCTACGAGGAACTCAGCGGGAGGGCGCTGCTCGTATACGGGGTCCTGTCCACAGACACGACCCGCGACATCGCTTACCGTGAGTACACAGGGTCGTGGGGGCCAGAGCAATACTTGGATAACACAAACAACGCCACGGACCTTCAGTATTCGGTGATGGAGTTGGCACCGAAGGCCGGAAGTGACCAAGTCGGGTTGATGGCCGGGACCACGAACGGCGTCGACACCGCCTGGATCTGGAGCGGGACCGCCTTTGGATCGTTCGCCGAGGTTACGGCGACCGGCTTCGCGTCCACCTTGGGTCACAGGATGGCCATCGCGTGGGAGACGAATTCCGGCCACCTCCTCGCCGTGGCCGCCGCAGGCCCGTTGGGAGAGACCATCGTCTATCGAGAGTTCACGACGAGCTGGAGCTCGTCTTCCACATACCCGTGCGGTACGTCGGGGAAGAGCGACTATTGGTTGTCCTTGAAACCGAATCCCGTCTCCACGACGGACGAGATGATCCTCCTCATTGGCCAGACCTCGAGCCCCGTCAGCACCTGCTATTGGAGCGGAAGCGGGTGGTCGAACTTCGTGACCCACGACGCTGCGAGCGACAGTTGGACCACCCGGTCCGAGGACTTCGCCTGGGAGAGCACCGGAAGCAGAGGCCTCCTCGTTTGGGGGACGACCGGAGGACAGATCACGTACCGCACGTTCACCGCGCCGAACACATGGGGGACGATCACGAATGTGACGATGGGCACGACCGTCCATTACTGGGTCACCCTGCGCACGAACCCGCTCCCACAGCCTGGAAGGCCGAAAATCCTGGGCGCGGTCTTGGACTTGAATGACGACCTAGGTGCGATTACCTGGGACGGAAGCGCGTTTACGGTCGTCGGCGCGAACTCGTTCACCGCGGATACGGGCAGTCAAACCTATGAGAACTTCGACTTGGAGTACCGGCCTGCGGTCGGCGGCGGCGGCTCTGTGTATTATAAGAACAAGGCGGCCGGCACGTGGCGGGCCACGGTCTCATGGGGCACGACGTACACGGGCCTTTCCGTGGACGTCTCGCCCCAGACCAACTTCGTGAGCCTCGCTCGGTACTACGACGCCGGGACGAACGAGATCCAGTATACGGTCTGCAAGACCCTCGCCTCGAACCAGTGCGATGCCGCCTCGGAGTTCAAGAAGGCGGACAATTCGACCGGATACGACACGGTCGCGACCGGGGTCGAGTCGGGCTCGTACCCGTCGCTCGCGACGACATGGGACGGGAGCGGGGACTTGTGGGTCGCATACGCGAAGGACGTCAATGGGACGACCCGGGCGATCTACGCGCGGTTCCTCGACTATCCGAGCGGAGCATGGGCGGCCGCGGAGACCGTCGACTCTCTCGCCGGGACCATCTTCACGCATCCGTCGATCGGCATCGACAAGAACAACAACGTGCACGCCCTGTATGTCTCGACATCGGGGCCGCAGTTGTACTACAAGATGCGGTCCGGCGGCACATGGGATCCACTGCGGACGCCCGTAGACGCATCTTCGGACTCTCCGTCAATCATGGTCCGAGCACCGAACGACGCGTCATATGGGGTGGACGCCGGCGGGCTGTATTGGAAGGGCTCGACCTCCCAGACGTATTTCTATCACATCCCCGAGTTCGAAGAGGTAATCCTGCCCATTGCGGGCTCGATCCTCGTGGCGTTGTTCCTCAGGCGGCGCACCCGGTCCGCGCGAAGGGATGCCGCCGCTTCGTGATTCCCTGAGACACGCCGTACCCGGGGGATTGTCCCTCGGCAATAACAGGTCGTGTCACGGCCAAGCGGACGCTCACTCGACGCCCTGACCCTTGCCGAGGGATTGTTGGACCTCGCGTTGTCCCCCTGTCACGGAGCGCCTCGAACGCGAGGCTATCGAGGAGGGACCCATGCGACGCCCTCTCCAGGCTTGCACCGCGCATCACGGGTCCGCGCGGCCTTACGCTGGAGCGAAGGATGGAGGAGACCTGCAACGATAAACGTTCGCATCCTCGCCGCACGTTTATCTAGGCCCGGACGGTTTCATCGCTCCCGACCGCGAGATTCCATGGACGAGCTGCGCGACGCCATCGCCCTCCTCTTCAAACGCAAGGGCCGCGATGAGCTGAGCGAGCGCGAGTTCGTCCTCTCCGCGTCGATGGACCTCCGGTGGTTCCCTCCGCGCGACGCACAGCGACTGTTGCAGCTCGGCCTCGAGACGAAACTCCTGGAGTCCCGCGGCGGCTCGATCCGCCCCGCATTCGACGTGTCCGCGATTGAGGTTCCTCGCGACTACGTCCCGACCGCGGAGATCCTCGAGACGGCCACCCCCGTCTCGGAGGATGTCTTCCTCCGGATCGTGGACGCGATCGCCGCGAAAAGCGGGACCGACCGGAAGGCCGCGATCGCGGTGGTGAACGCGGTCCAGGAGCGAATGGACGTCGAGCTTGAGGTCGCGGCCCTCGTCGCGGCCCACCAGATCGGGGTCGACGTGAAGCCGATCCTGGGCGCGGTTAAGGCGAGGCTCGGCGTGCCGTGATCAAGGCCGGTCCTCGCGCCTCTTGATCAAGTCGCCGAGGGTGACTCCGCCGCCCGCCGCCTGTTTCTTGACCGCGACGGGCTCGACCGGTTCCTTCAAACGGATCCCGAGCTCCCTCTCGAGCTTTCGGACGAGGCCATCGCCCGGACTCATCCCGCCGGATTCCAGCTTTGCAATCACGCTCGCCTTCTCGTTGATTTTCGCGCCGAGGTCCGCCTGTTTCCATCCGCGCGCTTCGCGGGCCTTCCGGATCCGCTGCGGGAAGTCCTCCGCCAGCTCGAGTTCGCCGGCTTGGGTGTAGACGTCTTTCGGGGTCATCCGCCGCTGGCGCAGTTCGAGGCGCTGGGCGATGACGGGGGGCATCGTGCTCTGGCGCACCGCCGGGGAGGAGACCTCGTCTCCGAACCGCGCGCAGTCCCCGCACACGGCGAGAATCGTCGCCTCGATGGCGACATTCTTAAGGCGCGGAACGTCCGCGCCACACAATTCGCAGATCACGAATCGGGCCCGCAAAGGCTAAATAAAAAGCGCCGAGTATATAGCCTTCGTCTTTCCGCCCACCCACCGGATGATCCCATGGACGATAACCAGATTCGCGAGTTCTCGGAGAAAATGTCGGAGCGGATTGCCTCGTTGGAGGACCGCAACGACAAGCTGTTGGAGACCGCCCGGCGGGCGGAGGGCGAGAAGCGGTACGTCGAGACCGAGCTCGGCCGCCTCCAGAAAGAGATTCGCCGGCTCAAGCAGGAGCTCGACCGGCTCAAGAGTCCGCCGTTGATCATCGGGAACATCCGCGACATCCTCGCGGATGGCCGCGTCGTGGTGAAGTCGTCCACCGGGCCCGATTTCATCGTCAACGCGGCGGACTACATCGCGAAAGAGAACCTGGTCGTCGGCGCGCGGGTCGCGTTGAACAAGCAGACGCTCGCGGTGATGGGCGTGCTGCCGCCGTCGCTCGATCCGGTCGTCACGGGCGCGGAGATCATCGAGAAGCCCCCCGTCACGTACGAAGACGTCGGCGGCCTCGAAATCCAGATGCGCGAGTTGCGCGAGGCCGTGGAGGATCCGCTGCTGAAACCGGACCTGTACCGGAAGGTTGGCATCGAGCCGCCGAAAGGCGTGCTCCTGGTCGGGCCACCGGGCACCGGGAAGACGCTCCTCGCCAAGGCCGTCGCGAACCGCACGCAGGCCACGTTCATCCGGTTCGTCGGATCCGAGCTCGTCCAGAAGTACATCGGCGAGGGCGCGCGGCTCGTCCGTGAGCTGTTCCAGCTCGCTCGGGAGAAGGCTCCTTCGATCGTGTTCATCGACGAGCTCGACTCGGTCGGCGCGAAGCGCCTCGAGATCGCGACGTCCGGGGACCGGGAGGTCCAGCGGACCCTGATGCAGCTCCTCGCGGAGCTGGACGGGTTCAACCCGCTGGGAGAGGTCAAGATCATCGGGGCGACGAACCGGCCGGACATCCTCGACGAGGCACTCCTTCGCCCGGGTCGATTCGACCGGATTATCGACATTCCTTTGCCCAGCTTCGAATCCCGGATGACGATCTTCAAGATTCATACGCGGAAGATGAGCCTCGCGTCCGAAGTCGACTACGGCGTGCTGGCGGCCCGATGCGAAGGCACGACCGGCGCCGACATCCATGCGATGTGCACGGAGGCGGGGATGTTCGCGATCCGGGAGGACCGCGAAGTCGTGACGATGACGGACTTCGAGCGCGCGGTCGACAAAGTCCTCGGCGAAAGCCCGGTCCGCTCCGTTGATTCGTCCGGCGCGATGTACGCGTGAGTTCGGGTTTCGTACGCGTCATTCCTAAATAGGTCGCCGACTCCTGTACAGGTCCGTCGTTCGGCGAAGGTGCTGCATTGGCCAAGACGGATCGCTGCCCCATCTGCAATGTGGTGGTGAAGCCGGAGAATCTCATCCGTCACCTGAACGACATTCATCCGCGCCATCCGGACGTCCCTGCACTCCGCGAAAAGCTGAAGGCGGAGCCCGGGCGCGTCGCATCCAGGAAGACCGTGCGACCGTTGCGCCTCCGGAGACTCCACGTGCTGATCATCGTCCTGATCGTCGCTGCGAGTGCGGGCGGGTATTATGTGCTCTCCCAGCCCCCGGGCGCGTCGAACATCGTCGCCTCTTGCGGCTTGGAAGGGACCGTCGTCCACTATCACCCGCTTCTCGTCATTAATGACCACGGCGTGCAGAAACCGTTGCCATATGCTTCGGGTCAACCGGGGGACGTCGGCTACATCGACCAGCCGGGCTACACGAACCCGAAATACTACTGTCCCGCTGGCCAGTATCACTGGCTCCACACGCACGACGGCTCCGGGATCATCCACCTGGAGCTCCCACAGACGGTATCGACCACTCCGACCCTGGGAGATTTCTTCACGATTTGGGGCGAGCCCCTCGGGCCTTCCCAGGTCTGGAACGTTCTGGGACAGGTGCACGCGACGATGTACAATAGCGACACGCAGACCCCCACGGACTTCTCATCGAACCCCGCGGGAATGCCGCTGTACGAGCCCCTGGCGGGGCCGCAGGGCAACGCCTACCTGATCCCGCAGAGCCTGATCTTCAACGGCGCGTACGGATCGGGGGCCTCCAGCGGCCGGTTCTCCGGCGAAATCATCTGGTTGAACGTCACGGCCTAGGTCGGACCCGCGACTTCGAGCCGAGCACCATAATCTTTATGGCGACTCCTAGGTTAGCTCGGCTCCGCATGGCCCGCCCCCTCCGCCGGGACGACGAGGGCGTGAGTACCCTCGCATCGTTCATCGGCGTGATCATCCTCGTGATTGCGATCCTCGGGGTGTACTATGGGTACGTCGTCCCGAAGTTCGGGGCGCCCCCGCTGCGCTCCCAGAGCGGCGACCAGGTGCAGGTCGACTACATCGGCACGTTCTCCGACACGGGGCTTGTGTTCGACACGAGCCTGAAGGCCGTCGCGACGGACAACGCCACGTACGCCAAGGCGTTCATGTTCAGCTGGCATGCGTGGCAGCCCCTTCCGGTGACGATCGGATCGGGGGGTGTCGTGAAAGGGTTCGACCTCGGCATCCAAGGTCTCGCCGTCGGCGACTCGAAGGCGATCGTCGTGCCGCCCTCCCTCGGCTACGGTGCCGCGGACCCGACGAAATTTGTCGTGAAACCCCTGTTCGAATCCGTGCCCGTTCGGGTGACCATGAGCACGACCGACTTCGCCGCCACATACCGGACGTCCCCGGTCTCGGGAATGAACGTGACGGACCCGTTCTGGGGCTGGACCCAGACCGTCAGCGTGGCGGGGAGCATCGTGACGTTGACGAACAGCCCCGTGCCCGGGGAGTTGGTCCGGCCATACGGGGCCTGGAACGCGGAGGTCCTCTCGATTGACGATGCCGCGAACGGAGGGCAAGGGGTCATCCTAGTCCACCACCGGCTCGACCCGACGATGATCGACCGGGTTGGCGAGAAAAGCGCCGGAAAGGTCGTTTTCGTGCTGACTTCGGTGGACCTGGCCGCCGGGACCTACACGCTCGACTTCGACGCCCCCACGAAAGGCCGCACGCTCGTGTTCCAAGTGACGATCGTGCAGATCAACCGCCCGCTCTGAGGGCCGCGGATGGCCTCCCTGGATCAGTTCCTCGCGGCCCTGTTTGCCTCCCTCGGTCCGACCGGGAGCCTGCTGGCCCTCCTCGTGATTTTCGCCGTCGATGCGGCGTTGTTCCCCGCGCTACCCGAATTGTGGATCGTGGTCACGTACACGTACCGCCCGGGCGTCATGGATCCGACCGTGTGGGCGGTCCTCCTCCTCGCGGTCGCGATTGCCGGCGACGTCCTCGGGACCAGCGCCCTGTACGGGGCGGTCCGACGATGGGTGGTCCACCGACGGAGGATGCCGCGCTGGCTTGAGCGGGCGATGCAGAGATGGACGAGCTTCTTGATCGTCCGGGACGAACGGGTGATTCTGATGAACCGAGTGGTGCCCGTCGTGCCGATGGTCGGCGCGTTCATCGCGACGCTGGGATGGGACTACCGGCGTTCCATGGCCTATGTCGCAGTCGGCGGCTTTGCGAAGTACGCCGTCCTGCTGTACATCGTCTTCGCGATCGGCGTCGCCTATGACCTCGAGACGGCCCGCTGGATCACCCTGCTCCTAATCGTGGCGGTGGTCGCCGGGTCGTTCATCGCATCCCTTTTGCGCCGCCGGAAGATCGAGTCCTCGACGAAAACGGCCCCGTGACGTCGTCACCGCGCCGGCGCGGGACGGAAAACGTCCGGCGGGGTCCGTCCCGTGGCGTAGTACAGGATTGTCGACGCGATGTACTCCTTCAAGACGGTCCGGAAATACCCGTACGCCCGGAAACGCCGCATTGAGGTCTCCACCGCAACCGGGAGGATCACGAACCGCCCGAGGGCACGGGACCGCATCGCGAGATCGTGGGTCTCGTTCAGGAGCATGTCCTCCCGGATCCCTCGGAGTCGTTCGAAGGCCGCCTTTCGGAAGAAGAAACAGTAGCCGGCGTTGTGGGGGAGCCCCCAGAGGGTCATCGCCCGCTGGTAGCCATTCGCGAGACGAAAGAGGAGCCGTTCGAGCGCTCGCCCGTCCGCCGGGACGAAGCCCGTGGCGCCTCCCACGACCGTCGGATCCGCGAGCGCACGCACGACGGACGCAATCAGGTTCCGTGGGGGGACGCAGTCGGCGTCGACGAACACGAGAATCTCGCCGCTCGCGATTCGGACGCCTCGGTTGCGGCCTTCTCCCGGCCCTCGACGCTCCCCCTCGGTCACGATGGCGCCCGCGGACCGAGCGATGCCCAGGGTCTCGTCCGAACTTCCCGAATCCGCCACGACGATCTCGGATGGCAGGACGGTCTGGGCGCGCAGCGCGTCGAGGAGGGTCGGCAACCACTTCCCCTCGTTCCACGTCGGCACGATGACCGAAACACGGGGCGGCGGAGAATGAGGGACGGCGGCGCGAGCCTCGAGGGGCTCGACCATGGGCCCTCACGAGGCGATGAGCCGCTCGTAGACCCGTTCGAGTCGACGGGTACATCGCTCGACGGAATACTGGAGGGCGGTCTCCCGCGCGGCCTCCGCCATCTCGTCGGATTTCCGTAGGCAGCGGAGGACCGCGGCCGCGCAACCGCGCACATCGTTCGGTTCGAACAGCGCACCGTTCACGCCCTCCCGGACGAATTCCGGGATCGCCCGGTAGTTCGCGCCTGCGACGGGCCGGCCGGAGGCGAGCGCTTCCAGCACGACGAGTCCCTGCGTCTCGAACTTCGATGCGATGGCGAATGCGTCCGCCGCGGCGTAGTACTTCGGCAGGTCCGCATCCGGGACGAACCCCGTGAAGATCACGTCGCCGGAAAGGCCCAGGTGCCTCACCAGATCGTAGTATTTCTCAATGTACGGCCCCGTGCCGACGATGAGGAACTTCGTGTCCGGGTTCGCCTCCAAGACCTTGGGGAACGCCTGGATGAGGGTCGTGAGATTCTTCTCCGGCGCGACGCGGCCGACGTGGAGGAGGACGTCGTGCCCGTTCAGGCCCCACTTCGTCCGGATCCCCTGGCCCGGGTTTCCGGGGTGGAACCGCTCGGGGTCCACGCCCGTGGGGATGACGTCCGCGATTTTCGCGGCCGGGGAGAGGGCGAGGATTTCCTCGAGGACTGCGCGGCTCGGGACGACGACGCCCTTGGTCTTCCGCAGGAACACGCGGAGGTAGAACCGCAGGCCTCGCTCGAGGAGGTGGAGGTTCAGCCCGAACGGCGAGTAGAATGGGAGGAGGTCGTGGATCATCGTGTGGAACGTCGACACGCGCGGGACCTTCGCCTGCCAGGACGCCAGGATCCCCTTGATCCCGACGAACCCGACACCGTGGATGTGGATCACGTCGATCCCCAAGTCTTTGATCAAGTCCGTCTCCCGACCGGGGAACATCGCGAGCCGGTAACCCGGATAATGTCGGAACTCCTTCGCGCGAACGTAGATCGTCCCGGCCTCGCGCATCCCCCGGCGCCGCGGGTCCTCCGGCGCGAAGACGACGACCTCGTGGCCGTGCGCCTCGAGTTGGCGGCGCGTCGACAGGACGGACGTCACGACGCCGTCGACGGTCGGGAGATAGCTGTCCGTGAACAGGGCAATCCGCATGACATCAACGACCCAGGGATTGCGGTTCGGACGGTTTCTCGCCCGCGACCGTCTTGCGACTCAATCTCATCCCCGTCTCCACGAATGTGACCCGTCCATCGGCCCGTCGTCGGCCTCCCCTCCACTCCGAATCGACGGTGGCGAGAGGCTGCGATGGGTGTATTGCTGCTCCCGAGTCGGATTTTGGTCACTCTACTTGAAGTTTGTGGGAGGTCTTTCTCGCTTTGATAATAGGCCGCTCACGGAGATGGATGCCAAGTCGGAACCGGGGTGGCGCGGTAGGACGAAGGAGTTGACATCTGTCCTCTTTGTTGCCCACGCGGCTCGGGCGGGGGTCAGTAGGATTAAGTGGCTCGTCGCGTTCTCCGAAATCAATGGAGGGAGATGCCATGTCAAGACGTGCGACTTTGTTGCTTGCCCTCTCCTGGGCCGCCCTCTTTCTTATGCCCTCCGCCTCGGCGCAGACAGAGGTCCCGATTTCGGGTGTGATCTCGGAGACCGTCACGATCGCCGCGTCCGAATGGCGGGCGTACCGGGTGACCCTCGGCTCGCAGGATTCGTTTCAGTTTTCCATTCAGGTCACGCAAGGCTCGGACATCGACGTATACACGATGCCCGCCTCGGGATACTCGGAGTACACGAATCCCAGCGCACCGAGTTTCGGGTATCTCACCTCGGGGACCCGCGAGAACACGCAGTCCTTCGGGACGAGCGTCTCCCCGAGTTCGGGGACCTACTATCTCGTCGTGGACAACATCGATGTTAGCTCGAGCGGGGCTCCTGGGTCTGCTCCCGTGACCGTGGACGTCTCCGCCCAGATTCGTCCATTTCCGATCGTGGGCGTTGTGATTGGCGTTGTCGTCGTGCTGGCGATCGTCGTCGCGGTTCTCCTGATCGTCCGCTCTCGACGGAAGAAGAAGGCGGCGATGCGGATGATGCCGCCCCCACTACAGCCCCCCATGGGGCCGCCACAGCCTCCACTCCGCCCACCCGGTAGCTGAGCCCCCGCGGTGAGGGCGGGGGACCCATCCGCCAGGACTCGAGGACGTGCCGCGGCTTGCGGGGCCATTTTCGCCTGACAGCGCTTCGACTCATTAGCGCGAAGGCGCCGCGTGGGAGTCGATGATTTCTACGCCTTGGCCCGCGCGGTACGATAACCTGAATCCGAGGGCCACCTTCCGGCGTGCGGACTCCACCGCCCGAAGGAGCGGCTGGCCGAGTGCCAGGTAGGCGGCCGTCGAGGCGGCGAGGGTGCAGCCCGCCCCGTGCAGTTCCTTATGCAGTCGTCGGCCGCGCAGGTGGCGGATCCGTTCGCCGTCGTAGAACACGTCCACGAGCGGGCCCTGCATGTGCCCCCCCTTCAGGAGGACGGCTTTCGGGCCGAGGTCCCCGATCGCCCGTGCCGCGGCATCCATGTCCTCCACGGTCGCGATTCGAAGTCCGGAGAGCCGCTCGGCCTCCTGGCGGTTCGGCGTGACGAGCGTCGCTCGCTCTAAGAGGTGGTCCACGAGAGCCCCGCGGAAGTCGTCTTGCTCCAGCCGCGCGCCGACTGTGGCGACCATCACGGGGTCGACGACGACCGGGAACCGCGTGCGCCGGAGTTCGTCGGCGACCGTCCGCACGATCGCCGCGGAGAAGAGCATGCCGGTCTTCGCCGCGCGCACGTCGAAGTCCCCCAAGACCGCGTGGAGCTGCTTCCGGATCTCCGCCGTCGGAATCGGGAAAATGGAGCCGACGGTCCGCGTGTTCTGGGCCGTCACGCACGTGATGACCGAGGTCCCGTGAACGCCAACGGACGCGAACGACTTGAGGTCCGCCTGGATCCCAGCCCCACCGCCGGAGTCGCTCCCTGCGATCGTGAGGGCCGTCCGCACGCGCGCGCCATGGAGGCGGCCGACTTAAGGCTGACGCGGGTCGCCCGATTCCATCGCGGCGAGCCGGACACCGTTATATAGAACGTGAATCATGGGAACATTCCAATGCGAAGCCGGAGCGGTCACATCAAGTTCGACAAGAAGGTGAAATGGAAGAACCTCGCCCCCGCGTTCCGCCCCCTATTCCTGAAATTCCTGGAAGAGACCCAGCAGATGCCGGAGGACGCGGAGAGCCTCGACGTCCTCCTCGAGGAGAACCTCCGGGACTTGCGAAGCAATCGGAAGCCCGAAGGGTACAACCGGGACGCGGTGATGCGGATGATCTTCCCGATTTCGAACCAGGTCGAATTCTACGTGTACGGGCGCGGAAAGACGATCGAGGTCGCCCGCGTGACGGAGCAACTGAGCCGCGTCCTCCAGAAGTACCGGCTGAAGCATACGATCGAGTGGGACCAGCTCAAGCTCCTCGCGGATCGGAAGGAAACATAGGTCTCGAGGGGCGTTTCATCCGACCAGCGAAACGCTCTCCATGACCGAGTACTGGGCCCCCTGCGGGGTGAGGACGCTCTTCTTGAGGTAGATGCGGTCGACCCGGTGCGACGCGAAACGGTCGTCCCGTCGGCTTGTCAGAATCTGGCGGACCCGATCGAGGTCCCGATGGCCCTTCACGCGAGCCAGCGTGACGTGAGCTTTCCAGTCGCGTCGCTCCGGGGGGAAGCCGAGCGGTTCCAGGGAGGTTTCGAGCGCACCCGCAATCCGCGCGAGCGGCTCCGCGCCTTCCACTCCGACCCAGACGACGCTCATCCGCGAAAGGGATGGGAACCCGCCCGTCCCGTGAACCGTAACTTCGAAGGGTTCCACGCCCACGCACGCTTCTCGTATCGCGGTGACGATCTCCGGGACGAGTCCCTCCTCCGTTTCTCCGAGGAACTTCAGGGTCAGGTGGAGCTGGTCCGGGCCGACGACCTTGAGCGAGGGGCTGGCGCGCCTCAGCTCGTCGGCGAGGGCCGTGAGTGGGGGCGACGGCGGGATGTCCACCGCGATGAACCCGCGGAACGTCATGGACGGGCGCCATCCGGTTCCGCGGCGACGCTTGCCTCCGTGATGAATCGACCCCGGTCGTCGAAGCGTCCGCGGAGGTGGCCTTCTCGGACCGCCGTCTCCAGGATCTTCTCGGCATCGTCCTTCGACACGGAGAGTTCCGAGGCGAGGTCCTGCAAATCGAAGGCGCCGCGAGAGATGGCGAACGTTGCGGTGTGTGCGAGGGCGACGTCGCGTGCCCGGAGACCCCGCGCGTATC
>Ga0209158_1000372_pt1 | contig 34498 bp, 35 predicted proteins | sample GraSoiAngelo_140_FD_185897 | JGI IMG/M metagenome (GOLD analysis project Ga0209158, IMG submission 185897) | Grasslands soil microbial communities from the Angelo Coastal Reserve, California, USA - 14_0929_12_30cm (SPAdes) (version 2) | ecosystem: Environmental > Terrestrial > Soil > Grasslands ...
CGACGCCTCGTCGCTGTCATCGCCTGCGCGGTCCTGATACTGATCGCGACCTCGGGTCGACTCGCCGCGCAAGGCGGGTCGGTCCGCGGCCGCGTGGCCGACACGACCGGCGCGCCGCTGGCGCGGGTGAGCATCAGCATCGAGGCGATCGGGGCGCGCGCCACCACCAACGAGAAGGGGGAGTACGAGATCCGCGGTGTGCCGGCCGGCACGCACTCGGTGCGTGCCCGGCTGCTCGGCTACGTGCCGCAGATTCTGCGTGTCACGGTGAGTGAGGCGCAGCCCGCCCGCCAGGACTTCGCGCTGCACACGCAGCCGATCGGGCTCGCGCCGGTGGACGTCGTGGTGGGCTCTCGCGCGCGGCACACGGCTGCGGACGAGCTCGCTGTCCCGGTGGACGTGTTCACATCCGAGCAGATCCAGCAGCAGGGGACCACCGAGACGAGCCAGATTCTCCAACAGCTCGCTCCCTCGGTGAACTTCCCGCGCCAGAGCGTCACGGATGCGAACGACATCGTTCGGCCGTTCACCCTGCGCGGCCTTAGCCCGGATCACACGCTCGTGCTGCTGAACGGCTGGCGCCGCCATCAGACGGCCCTCTTGAACACCTTCCCCTACGGCAGCCCCGCGGGCTCGAGCGGCGTCGACCTAAACGCCATCCCGCAGAGCGCCATCGATCGGATCGAGGTGCTGCGTGACGGGGCGTCCGCCCAATACGGCTCGGATGCGATCGCGGGCGTGGTGAACGTGGTCATGCGGGAAGGCAAGTTCACCCCCTTTCTGAACGCCGACGCCGGTCGCTACGTAAAGACCCGAGACTACCCGGACGACGGCACCACCGTGGACTTAAGCGGCGGCTGGGGTGTACAGCTCGGCCGCGGCTCCTTGGCGCTGTTTGGCGAGTTCCTCGATCGCCAGAAGACCAATCGCGCGTGGGCGGATTCGTTCCTGGTGGACAGCCGGGGGATCGCAGACCTGATCGATCCCAACACCGGCCAGATCATCAAGAAGCGTAACGCGCTTCCGCAACCAAACTACCATTGGGGCGACGGTATCGAGAAGGACGCCATGACCGCCGCCAATTTCCGGCTCCCCCTCAACGAAGCCCGCACGAGCGAGCTGTACGCGTTCGGCGGGTACAGCCACCGGGTCGGAACCGGCAACGGGTTCTGGCGCTACTCGAGCAGCGCGCGGAACTGGCCGGAGTTGTACCCGGAAGGCTTTCTCCCGGAATTCCACCCCAACGTGAACGATTACTCGGGTGTCGGTGGGTTCCGGGCCGCGGTCAGCGGGTGGTCCCTTGACCTGGGCGCGTCGTTCGGCATGAACCGCTTCGACTACGACATGCGAAACACCAACAATGCCTCGCTCGGCCCCTGCCTCATCGCGGCGTGCGCTCCGGGACCGGACCGCTTGTTCGGGACGGCGGACGATCCAGGTATTCCGAACCAGCTCTCGTTCAACGCGGGGCGGCTCGAGCGCCGGGAATTCATCACCGGATTCACGCTGGCGAAAGAGGTGACGCTGGGTCTGCACGCGCCCGTGAGCGTCGCGCTCGGGGCCGCATTCCGGCGGGAGACGTACAAGATCACGGCGGGCGAAAAGGCCTCATGGGTCAACGGTGGGCATCTGGCGCAGGATAGCGCGGGCACCGATGGAATCTGGGGCACGGCGGACGATGACAGCGTCCCCGCCCCGGCAGGCTCGTCCGTCTTCCCCGGGTTCGCTCCGACAGACGCGAGCGACCACAGCCGTACCAACTTCGGTACCTACCTGGACCTTGAGAGCGATCTCACCTCTCATCTGCTCGCCGACGTCGCGGGACGTTTCGAGCACTACAGCGACTTCGGGTCCCGGGTGACGGGCAAGCTGGCGCTGCGGTTCCAGCCCACGAAGCGCTTCGTGCTGCGCGGCGCCGCGAGCACGGGGTTCCGTGCCCCAGGCCTGAGCCAGAGCTTCTTCAGTCACACCACCACAAACTTCATCGGCGGCAAGCTCGTGGAGATCGGCAACTTCCCGGTGGACAACCGAGCGTCGAAGATCTTCGGCGCGAAGCCCCTGAAGGAAGAGACCTCCGTGAACTTGAGCGGGGGATTCGCGTTCACCCCGACCGACAACCTTACCTTCACGGTGGACTACTTCCACATCAAGATCGACAACCGAATCCTGCTGGGAGCGACCTTCGGCGACACCGTATCGCAGCGGATTCTGCGGGACTCGGGGTTCGCGGGCATCGGCGGGGTGCAGTTCTTCACTAACGGCCTCGACACCAAGACCGACGGCGTGGATGTGACCGCGGCGCTGCGCCGGCCGGTGGGGGGCTCTGGTACGTTCGACCTGACGGCCGCCGCCGGCTGGGCGCAGAACAAGATCACGCGAGTGGACCCGCTGCCGAGGATCCTGCAGGGGACCCAAACCGATCTCACGAGCATCCTAGACTTGCTGACCCAGCTCGCGATCGAGAAGGAGCGACCGGACTGGCGCGGGACGCTCACGGCGCAGTACACGAACGGTCGATTCCACTCGCTCGGCCGGGCCTCGTACTATGGCGGCTTTTCTTCGGCCGAGCCGAGCTTCACTGACGAGGAACACTATGGCGGGAAAACCCTGGTCGACGCCGAGCTCGGGTACCGCTTCGACCAGGTGGACCTGTCGGTTGGGGCCAGGAATCTCTTTGACGTCTACCCGGACCAGATGCGCAAGGAGTTCAACAACAACGACAACACCTTCCCCTGGGCGGCAGCATCGCCGTTCGGGTACAACGGGCGCTACCTCTACACGCGGGCGTCGATTCCCTTGAGTCGGTAGCGGTAAGAGGCGGTAAGGGGCGGTAGAGGCGGTATGTGTACCGCCCCTTACCGCCTCTTACCGCTCCTCACATCTCCGTATAGAGGTAGGCCCCGATCGGCCCGGCGACGGCGTACCGTACGAGCGCCACGATGGTGCCTATCACGTACATTCGCTGGGGGTACAGCCCCATCGGCCCCTCCCCCAAATTGTGCAGCAGGATAATGAAGAACCACACCGCGACCCCCGCGATCACCCCGGTCCTGGGGCCCGCGCCGAAGCGGGGGCGGATCGCTGCATACACCCACAACAGTCCGATCCCGTAGATGAAGTCCAGGAAGATGAACCACGGGACCAGGGCGTCGATTGCTTGTGGCTGCTTGCCGAGCGCCTGCATGGCAGCGGCCATGTCGCTCTTCATCACGACGCCGTAGTACACGTAGTCGAACGCGTTCAGCACCACGCCCGCCAACAGCCCGCCCACGATGACACGACCCCAGTTGATCTTGCCCATTGCGCACCTCGCGGAGGGAGAAATGGGACCCGCACGCGGTCCGACAGTAGGGGACGGCGGGCGAGGCGTCAAGCGAGCGCGAGCGCGTCCGTAGGTCCAGCTCTACGGGACGAGCAAGACGCCGACCATTCCCCCCAGCCCGTCGGGCACGGTCGCCACGCCGTTGGGCACGACCCAGTCGGTGCCGTCCACGAGGACGTTGAAGTGGTACAGGCCACGTTTGAGCGCGAGCGTTCCCTCCCACAGACTCGCCCCGAGCGAGCGCAGCGGCACCGGCTGCCACTGGTTCCAGTCTCCCGCGATCGAGACGGCGCGCACGCTGTCGAAACGGAACCGCACGACGAGGCTGTCGCCGCGCGGTTGAGGAACGAGCGGCGACCACTTGGCCGGGCTCGGGTCGACGCTGCGTGTGCGGGCCGCCGTGTGCAGCCGCACGCCCACGGTCACGAACCCCGCGCGCGGCAGCCCCTGGTACGGATCGCGCAGGTAGCTGCCCCCCCCCAGCTCGAAGGCGATGGTCGGCGTCACGAACCACTGCACGAACGCGCTCCCGGCGCCGCTCGAGCCGTACACCCCGGACAGCCGCACGGTCGTCCAGATGGAGGCGATCGCCGGGCCGCGCTCGAGCACCGCGCCCACGCTCGCGTCGGTGAACCAGGCACCCGGGAAGTGCGTCGGCTCGATGCTTAACTGAAAGTCCGGCCCGCTCGTACGCCACCAGGCGCGGGCCCGCACGCGCAGCGCCGCGACGGGCGTATCGTTGGCGATCCATCCCCCTGCGGGCCCGGCGCCAAGTCCCATGCCCCACCGTGGTCGCGACCACAGCAGCTCGCCGATGCCCTGGGCGGCCGCGGTCCAGGCGCCGTCCGTGCGGCTCGTGCCGGCGACCACTCCCTCCATCCCGAGCCGCCACCCGTGGAGCAGCGGCGCGGACGCGATCCAGACATCCCCTCGGCCCTGACTCGACCACGCCGCGCCTGGCAAGGACGCGAACGATCCCGAGACATCGGCGACGAGATTGGGAGAGGCGAAGCCCGCGGCGGGCGAGAACGTCGCGGAGCTGAAACTGGTCCCGCCGCCGTACCGCACCGTCCCGGCGCCGAGGCCGAACGACGCCTGCGCCTGCGCTGCGGCCGGTCGAACGCCGAGCCCCGCCGCAAGCAGGACGAGCCAGAATCGTTTCACGGCGACAAAGCTAGCCGGGGGCGAGGGCTGCGGGAACGCGGGCGCGGTCAAACGAATAGGGGCGCCGCACGCTGCGCCCCTATTCGAACCTGAACCAACTCTGCCGCGGCCCGGTCTACGGCCGGTGGTTACCTGACTGGCCCGGGTTGGACGGCTTGCGCCCGTTCGCGGGCACCGCCGGCGTGGCGGGCTTCGCCGGACCGGCGCCATGCGCCGGCGTGGCGCGCGTCGCCGGCAGCGCGGCCTTGGGATTGCGACCGCGGTCGTCGCGATCGTGATCGGTGTCTTCAGGCCGGGTGCGGTCGTCCCGATCGTGATCGACGTCTTCAGCGTGGACCACGTCACCACGCCGGTGCGTGGCGCGGTGCTGGGCGCCCTGGGAGTGCAGCGCCACCATGGCCTTGCCCCGGTCAGAGGCGTGATCGTTGGGAATTGTGGCCGTCTGGGCGGCCAGCAGGCTCGGCAACACAACCGCGGCGGCGAGCCCGAGAAGCTTGCGAATCATGAATCTCCTCCATCCGCACGTTGGGGGGGGCAGGCTGACGACCCCCATGGTTCTAACTTCCTTCGCCCTGAAGAGGCTGGCCGGGAGCTCGAGGTAACGCGCTGGCCAGAAGTCACAGCGGGACCGTGCGTTACCCGCGTCTTACCGGGCGACTCTTTAGGCTGGAGCCGGTTGCCGCGGCCCGCGAGGACGTCTAGCATCCTCTGCGTACTCTGGCGGCCGAGGTGCTCGGTTGGGGCAGCGGGAACAGGCGACGGACGGAGAAGTCGTGCGCGCCGTGCTGGCGGGGGATGTGGAGCAGTACGCGGTGCTGGTGCACCGCTACCGCGACCGCTATGCGCGGTTTGCCGCCCGAATGCTCGGCTCGCTCGACGCGGCCGAGGATGCGGTCCAGGATGCCTTCGTGCGCGCCTTCGATCAGCTGGCGCAGTGCCGGGAACCCGCCAAGTTTGCGGGGTGGCTGTTTCTGATCTTGCGAAACCGCTGCTTCGCCGAGCAGCGTCGTCGGACCCGGGAAGGACGCGGGCTCGAGGCGACGGACGAAGCGATCGCCGGGCCCGATCGGCCGGATGGGAACGTGGAGCAGATCGAGCAGGCGCACGCGCTCGAACGGGCGCTCGTCGACCTGACGCCGGAGCAACGTGAAGTGTTCGTGCTGAAGCATGTGGAAGGACTGGCGTACGACGAGATCGCGGGGATGACGGGTGCCACAGTCGCCTCGCTCAAGATGCGCATGCACCGGGCGTATGACCGGTTGCGCGAGTTGTTGAAGGAGCACACATGACCAAGACCTATCATCCGTTGGTCAAGCGGTTGCTGGACGGTGAGCTGTCGCTCAGCGATCTGCCACTCGAGCTGCGCGGCGAAGGTGCGGAAGCGCTGCGTCTGCTCGGCGCCGTGGATCGGGCGCCCGTGGGGCTCTCGGCCCAGTTCGAAGCGCGTGTGATGGCCGAGGTGCGGCGGCGCGCCGGCTCACCGATGCGGCGCTTCTGGCGCGGGCTCGTGGAGCCGCGGGACATCGAGCTGCGGCTGCGGCTGCGACCCGGGATCGTCTGGGGCGCCGCGCTCGCCGCCGCGGCCGCCCTAGCGTTGCTCCTCACGCGGCCGTCACAGGCCCCTGAAGGCGCGCGGCCCGTGCGCCTCGCCGCGCGCGACAGCGTGTACGTCCGGTTCGTGCTGTACGCCCCGACCGCGCGGCGGGTGGCGGTCGCCGGAACCTTCAATCAATGGGATCAGAACGCGTCCCCGCTGGCGCGCGTGGGCGGAGGTGGCGTCTGGGCGATCACGCTCGCGCTGCCCCAGGGGCATCACCAGTACGCTTTCGTCGTGGATGGCGGGCAGTGGGTTCCGGACCCGGCTGCGCCCGGCGTCGACGACGGCTTCGGGCGCCGCAACAGCATGGTTGCCGTGACCGCTCGAGGAGCGCGGATCCTGTGAGGCGAGTGGCCGTCACCCTCACTCTCACTGCGGTCGCAGCGCTCCGGCTCGCCGCGCAGGCGCCGGACGTGGCAGCGCGACTGGCCGGCCGGGTGCCGCCCGAGGTGGCGAGCGCCGTCGCGGGGATCGCGGCGTCGGCCGCCGGCCGGGGCCTCCCGGTGGAGCCGCTCGTTCAGAAGGCGATCGAAGGCGGTGCGAAGGGCAAGCCGGCAGACCGGGTGATCGCTGCAGTACGGGCGCTTTCCGACCAGCTCGCCGCCGCCGCGGACGCACTGCGTTCGGGGGGCGGGCGCGCGGACGCCGACGTGGTGGAGGGCGGGGCCTACGCCCTCGGCGCCGGACTCGGCGTCAAGCAGGTGCAGCAGCTGGCGCGTGCGAGCCACGCGCCGTACGACGCGGCGCTGACGTTGCGCGTGGCGGCGACCCTTGCGGCGCTGGGCGTCCCCCCAGAGAACACGGTCGACTTGGTCGAGGGCGTGATCAGCGCCGGGCGCCCACCGAGCGAGCTGCTCGACCTTCCCGGCGAGGTCCAAGCGGGTGTCGCTCAAGGAGCGACACCGACGCAGGCGGCGCAGGGCCTCGGCCACGCGGCGGCGCACGCACCGCCTGGCCGGCCGGGGGGCCCCGTCCCGCCCGGGCAACAGAAGCCCACGAACCCCCACAAGCCCTGAAGCTCCGCGCCGGGTCGATCGAGTCGACCCGGCGCGCTCGTTTCGACCCGGCTCGCGCGGGCCCCCTGCCCCCCGCCCCACTCCCACGGCCTTCCGCCCAGGGTAGATTCCAGTCCCTATGCCCATCGCCCACAATCTCGGTTTCCCGCCCCTTGGTCCCAATCGCGAGCTGAAGCGCGCTACTGAGGCCTATTGGAGCGGCAAAATCCCCCGCGCCGACCTGCTGCGGACAGGCGCCACCCTGCGCGCCGCGCACTGGCGCTTGCAGCGCGACGCCGGCCTCGATCTCATTCCGTCGAACGATTTCTCCTACTACGACCGCGTGCTCGACACGTGCGCGATGGCGGGCGCCGTCCCGGCGCGGTACGGGCTTTCGGGCGGTCCGGTCGACCTCGACACCTACTTCGCGATGGCGCGGGGAGTGCAGGCCGGTGGGCGCGACGTCACCGCCATGGAAATGACGAAATGGTTCGACACGAACTACCACTACATCGTCCCCGAGTTCGATCGCGGGCAGACATTCCGCCTCGCCTCGAGCAAGCCGGTCGACGAGTTCCAGGAGGCGAAGGCGCTTGGGTTCCACACGAAGCCCGTCCTGATCGGTCCGGTCACGTTTCTGTTGCTCGGGAAGACCCGGGCGGCAGCGTTCGACCGTCTCGAGCTGCTCGATGCACTGTTACCGGTTTATGGCGAGGTCCTGGCACGGCTCGCCGCTGCCGGAGCGACGTGGGTCCAGGTCGATGAGCCGTCCCTCGCGCTCGACCGCACGCCGCAGGAGCTCGCGGCGTACGGCCGGGCGTATCGTTTCCTCGCCGAGCGCGCACCGCAGCTGAAGCTCTTGGTGGCGACGTATTTCGCAGGGCTCGACGACAGCTTGCCCACGGCGCGGGAGCTGCCGGTGGCTGGTTTGCACGTCGATCTGGTGCGGGCGCCGCGGCAGCTCGATCCACTGCTGAAGACGTGGCCCAAAGGTCGGGTGCTGTCGCTGGGCGTGATCGACGGCCGCAACGTGTGGCGCGCCGATCTCGCGGCCGCGCTCGCACTGCTCGAGCGCGCGCGCGAGCGGATCGGCGCGGACGAACTCTGGGTGGCGCCGTCGTGCTCGCTGCTACACGTCCCGGTCGACCTCGATCTCGAGCGCCGGCTCGACCCGGACCTGAAGGGCTGGCTCGCGTTCGCCAAGCAGAAGCTCGCCGAAGTGGTCACGTTGACGCGGGCAGTGCGCGACGGTCGCGAGGCCGTGGCCGGAGAGCTCGAGGCGAACGCGCGCGCGATCGTCAGCCGCCGCTCGTCGCGGCGGATCCACGATCCGGCCGTGAAGCAGCGCGCCGGCGCCGTGGGCGATCGCGATCTGCGACGCGCGTCGCCCCACGCGACGCGGCGCAAGCAGCAGCTCCGCCTGCCGCTCTTCCCCACGACCACGATCGGGTCGTTCCCTCAGACGGCGGAAGTGCGGGCGGCGCGGAAGCAACTGCACGACGGCAAGCTGACGCCGCAGGAATACGACGCGTTCATCGCCGAACAGATCGCGCGCACCCTCAAGCTGCAGGAGGATTTGGGGCTCGACGTCCTAGTGCACGGGGAGTTCGAGCGTAACGACATGGTCGAGTACTTCGGCGAGCAGCTCCAGGGGTTCGCGTTCACGGAGCACGGCTGGGTGCAGTCGTACGGCACGCGGTACGTGAAGCCGCCGCTCATCTATGGCGACGTGTCGCGCCCCAAGCCGATGACCGTCCGCTGGAGCACGTATGCGCAGTCGCGGACCGCGAAGCCCGTGAAGGGAATGCTCACCGGCCCGGTGACCATCCTGCAGTGGTCGTTCGTGCGCGACGACCAGCCGCGCGCCGAGACCGCGAAGCAGCTGGCGTTGGCGATCCGCGACGAGGTGAAGGATCTCGAAGCGGCCGGGATCCGCGTGATCCAGATCGACGAGCCGGCGTTACGGGAGGGCCTGCCGCTCAAGCGGGCGGAATGGCCGGCGTACCTCGACTGGGCGGTGACCGCGTTCCGGCTCGCGACGAGCAGCGTGTCGGACGCGACCCAGATCCACACGCACATGTGCTACAGCGAATTCAACGACGTCATCCGCGTGATCGAGAAGATGGACGCGGACGTGATCTCGATCGAGAGCGCGCGTTCGGGCTCCGAGCTGCTGGACGGGTTCCGGGAATACAAGTATCCCAACGAGATCGGCCCCGGGGTGTACGACATCCACTCGCCGCGCGTGCCGAGCGCGGCCGAGATCGTCGCCGCGTTGCAGCGCATGCAGGCCGTGCTGCACGACCGCCAGATCTGGGTGAACCCCGACTGCGGCCTGAAGACGCGGGGCTGGGACGAGACGCTCGCCGCGCTGCGCAACATGGTGCAGGCGGCGCGGCAGCTGCGGCCGGTCCCGGCGCCCGCCTCGGCGCCCGCGGGCGGATGAATCGACGCGGGTCGCCGCCGGGCCCGTTGACCACTCACGGCGGCGACGGCATACTTCGCTTATGAGCAGCGCCGAAATCCGCATCACCGCCGAGCCCATCGATACTGCCCGCTGCAAGTTTCTGGTGAGCGAGCCGGTACACGAGGGCGGCGTGCGGCGGTTCGTGTCGCCGGAAGAAGCGAACGGCTCGCCGCTGGTCGAGGCGATTTTCGCGATTCCCGGGGCCGACGTGTCGGAGGTCATCGTGTCCGGCAATCTCGTCACCGTGGTCAAGCGCGGCGCGGCGCCGTGGCAGGTGGTCGGCAAGTCGGTGGGCGGGGCGATCCGGGCCGCACTCGCGGGCGCTCGACCGGCCGTGGCGCCGAAGCCGGCGGCGCCGGTCGCGGCGGGCGGTGTGGACGACGACACGTTGTACGACCGGGTTGCCGAGCTGTTCGAGGCTCAGGTCAATCCGATGGTCGCCCGGCACGGCGGACGGGTGGAGCTGATCGACGTGCAGGACGCGGTCGTCATGCTCCGGATGGCCGGCGGGTGTCAGGGGTGCGGCATGGCGGACGTGACCTTGCGGCAGGGCATCGAGGCGATGCTGCAGCAGGCCGTTCCAGAGGTCAAAGGGATCGTCGACATCACCGATCACACCGCGGGCGCCAACCCCTACTTCGCCGCCGCCAAAAAGTAAGGGCACGGCAATGCCGGGCCCCTCCAAGCCCCGGCTGCTGCTGCTCCTTCCGACCGCCACGTACCGGGCCACGGCGTTCGTGGAGGCGGCGCGCCGGCTGGGCGTCGAGTTAACCGTCGCGTCCGAGCTCCCCAGCACGTTCGAGCAGGCCCAACCCGACAGACTCGTGACGCTCGACTTCTCCGACCCGGAGCGAGCGGCGCAGCAGGCGGCCGAATTCGCCCGACGCCATCCGGTCGCCGGGGTCATCGGCGTGGATGACGATGGCGCCGTGGTGGCCGCGGCGATCGCCGGACGACTGGGGCTCCGGGGCAATCCGCCGGCGGCCGCGCTCGCCGCGCGCGACAAGCACGTCCAGCGGCGCGAGCTTGCCGGCCACGGCGTGCCGGTGCCGCGGTTCGAGCTCCACGGACTTGACGAGGACGTGCGGGCGGTCGCGGCGCGTGTGCACTACCCCTGCGTGCTGAAGCCGCTGCGGCTCGCCGCCTCGCGCGGCGTGATTCGCGCCGACGACCCAGCGGGGTTCGTCGCGGCATTCGACCGGCTGCGGCGCGTCCTCGAGCAGCCCGACGTGGCAGCGTGCGGCGATTGGGCGCGCCGGTTCCTGGTTGAGGACTTCGTCCCGGGGCCGGAAGTCGCGCTCGAGGGACTCGTCATCGACGGGCGGCTCGAGGTGCTCGGCCTGTTCGACAAACCCGACCCCCTGGACGGCCCGTTCTTCGAGGAAACCATGTACGTGACGCCGTCCCGCCTGCCGGACCCGGCCCAGCGGGCGCTCGCCCGATGCGGGGAGACGGCGGTGGCGGCGCTGGGCGTGCGGGAGGGACCGATCCACGCCGAGCTGCGCTACAACGCGCGCGGGCCGTGGCTAATCGAGCTCGCGGCGCGCTCCATCGGCGGCAGGTGTAGCGCCGTGCTGCGGTTTACGGCCGGGGAAGGGGGAAGCGGGAAGGGGTGGGCGTCGCTCGAGGAATTAATCATCCGTCACGCGGTTGGTCTGCCGATCCCGTCGCTCGAGCGGGAGCAGTACGCCGCCGGCGTCATGATGATTCCAGTACCGGGAGAGGGTGTCTTGCGCGAGGTGCGGGGGATCGTCGAGGCGCGGGCGGTGCCGCTGGTCGAAGATGTGTCGATCACGGCGCACCCGGGAGAGGCGCTCGTGCCCTGGCCTGAGGGGTCCCGCTACCCGGGGTTCATTTTTGCGCGGGGTGAAACGCCGGAGGCGGTCGAGGAGGCGCTACGCGCCGCTCACGGCCGTCTCACGTTTGTCTTGCAATAGTCACACCGCGGTCGCCACGCACTCGAGCCAGTTGCGCGGCACGCTCTGGAAGCCCGTTTCATCCATGGCGCGCCGCAGGCCCTCCTGCAGCGCTTTCGAGCCTTCTTCGAGCGGCACCCCCGGCAGCGCGCCCTCGATGAAGAGGGAGAAGCGTCCAATGTCCGCGATGCTCTCCGGCGTCATCTCGATTCGCACGAGCTCGACCGAGGGGCGCGAAAAGCCGGCGCGGACGCACAGGTCGGAGTACTCATCGGCGGAAAGGAACTGGCGCGCCACCGCGGTCGCGGTGTGCTGCACGTTGAGGCCACGCTCCCGCAGCACCTGCACCGCCCGCACGACCCAGCGCCGCCAGAAACCCGACGTCCCCTCGACGTAGGCGCCGTTGAAGAACGTCGTGTTGAATGCGAACACGCCGCCCTTGTTCAAGACTTTGCGAATCTCCGCCATGACCTGCGCTTTGTCCGGGACGAGATGGATCGCGTTGAGGAATACGACGGCGTCGGCCGACGACACGAGACGCGACACCCACTCCGCGCTCCCCTGCATGAACTCAACGACTTTGGAGTGAATCGCCGCCCGGGCTTTGGCGAGCGCGGACGGCGACGGGTCGATCCCGATCACCACCGTGTTGCGGGCGTCGTCCAGCCGTTCCAGGATCAGCTTCGTCACCGCCCCCGGCCCGCACCCCAGGTCGACGATCTTGCGTCGTCCGGGGCAGATCACGCGCTCCACGATCCAGCGGTTGACCTCGGTGAAGAACGGATGGCGCGTGAACGCTTCGAACGAGAAGCGTTCGGATTCATCCACAGTGCTACTGACCATGCGACCCCCCGTTCCTACAGCTTATGGATTGCTAGCGGGCTCAAGTGTACGTCGAGATTGTGATTTACGCGATAGCCCACGATGCCCTTGGTGTCGAGTCCGGAGGCGTCCGCGGAGTACACGTCCTTGCCGTTCACCTGGAAGCTGACCTTGCCACCGCGCACTGTGATGCTCAGCTCGTTCACGGCCTTGCCCGCCGAGTCGGCCTTCACGACCGCGTCGTTGTCGGTCCAGTTGGGCGTCACCGCGGCGGTCGAGTCACCCGCGACGCGCCGTTTCACCAGGAACTTGCCGTCGGCCCGCACCAGGAAATACGTGTAGCGGTTCTGCGCGTCCGCGAGATGGCTGCCGCCGACGAACAGACCGTACCCCTCTGGGTGACGCGGATTCGCGGTCTGGGTGAACGTCGCGACGATTCGGTAGTTGCCTGCGCCCAGGTCGCGGTCCCGCCACAAGATGACGGCGGGTCCGAGCGTCGCGTGCAGGCCGGTGCCCATCGTCTGAATCTTCGCGTCGGCGAGCGGCCGGTTCTTGTCGGTCCTGGCGTGCCACCCCGTGGGGAGCGTGCCGCCGCCGGCGATCTTCGCGTCCGGATCGTGGTCCTGGGCGGTCGCCCCCGCAGCGGCCCCGAACCACAACAGCGTACAGATGGCGGCAGCGGACAACCGGGTAGCGGGCATGGGTACCGACACCTCACGCAACGGGACATGGGGCTGGACTGACCCCCGAACGGTGCTACAATGCAAATCTAACGACGCAATCTAACGAAAATCTAAGTGACCCAGCCAAAACGTCTTAGTCTAGAGGCAGAGCGAACGCTGCTGCGGCGCTTGAAGGCGCGGGACGAGCAGGCGCTGGGCGAGCTGTACGATCTACTGGCTCCGTGGGTGCTCGGCCTCGCGTGCCGCATTCTGCACGATGAGGCTGAGGCGGAGGAGGTTGCGGGCGACGTGTTCGCGCAGGTGTGGCGTCACGTCCACAGGCACGATGCACGACGCGGCCCGCTCGTGCCGTGGATTCTCGCCATCGCCCGGAACCGCGCGTTGGACGCATTGCGGCGGCGCCGGCGGTGGTGGCGTAAGGCCGAGCGGTGGGAGCAGGCGTACGGTGTGGGCCAGGATGTCGACGCCCCCACGGGCCCCGACGAATCGTCGGTGCCGGGGTGGCCCTTGCATCGCGAAGTGCATGCGGCGCTCGCGGCACTGCCCGAGGAACAGCGGCGTGTCGTGCTGCTGGCGTATTTCGAAGGGCTGACGCACAGCGAGATCGCGCGGCGGCTCGACCAGCCGCTCGGCACGGTGAAGACGCGCTTACGGATCGCGCATCAGAAGCTGAGCGCGACGCTCGACCACTTGAAGGACTGGTTGTCATGACGGACTGGCTGGGCATGGCGGTGCATCCGAGAAGCCCGCACCCCGAGCTCAAGGCGCGGGTCCTGGGGCGCGCGCTCGAGCGGCGGCGCTGGATCGCGCCGCTCGCAGCGGCGGCGCTCCTGGTGATCCTCGCCGGGGGAGGGAGCGCCTACTGGGCCTCGCGCACGATCCGCGCCTTGAGCGCGGAGCGGGATACCCTGTCGGCGCGCCTCGCGGCGCTTCAGGACACCGTGAACACCTTCATTCACGGGACGGCGACGCGGCTGGTGCAGGTGCCGGTGTCGACTGGAGGCCGGCTCGGCGCGGTCACCATCTTCGCCGACGATGCGCACCATCGCTGGCTGGTGCGCTGCGACGGGCTCGCGCCGAACGAGCCCGACCAGGCGTATCAGCTGTGGTTTATCACGGACAAGGGGATGAAGACCGCGGCGATCATGCCCATGGACCAGGACCGTCCCATGGTCATGGCGCTCGAGATGCCGACAGATCATGCACAGGTGATGGGAGCCGCGATGAGCATCGAGCCGCGGGCAGGCTCGGCCGAGCCGCGCGGTCCGATGGTGTTCCACCGGCTGATCTAGACTTTCTTCTCCGCGAGCTCGTGCACCGTCTCGAGCTCGACGATCTTGAGGCGCCGCTTCCCCAGCGGCAGCGTGATCGCCACCGTCTGACCGACCTTGCCGCCCAGCAGCGCCTTGCCGAGCGGAGAGGCCATGGAGACGGGCACCTCCGCGGAGTCGTCGTCGCCCTCGATGAACTCGCCGAGCGTGAGGGCGTACGTCTCGCGCTTCTTCGTGTCGAGATCCTGCACCGTGACCCGCGAGCCGAACCCGACGCGGTCACGCGGGATGTCGTCCTCCTTCACGCCCGAGAGCTTGGAGAGACGCAGCCGCAGGTGCGACGCGCGCGCCTGAGCGAACTGCTGTCGCTCGAGCGCCGCCTTGTATTCCGAGTTCTCCCGCAGGTCGCCGTGCGCGCGCGCCTTCTCGATCTCCTTCGGAAGAACGAAGTTGATCTCGTGGTTCAGGCGCTCGACCTCGGCCTGCAGCTTGTCTTTGAGTTCGGCGAGCATACGAGTAGAAATCTAGACGGGTAGACGGCTAGACGGTTAGACGGGTAGAAAGCGCCAGGCTGTTTGGCTCCGAGCCTACCCGTCTAGCCGTCTACCCGTCTCGCCCTCTAGTATTCTCCTGTGCCGCTCAATATCCGCACCTACCACGACCTGACGGAACCCGACCGGTCCGGCTTGCCCGACCAGATCGGGGCTCAACGGCGGCGCGTGGCCGAGCGGCTCGCGACGGTCGCTCGGGTGGTCGCGGTGATGAGCGGTAAAGGGGGTGTGGGCAAGAGCTTCGTGACGACTCGCCTCGCCGTCGCCCTGGCCCGGGCGGGGCGGGCGGTGGGCGTGCTCGACGCGGACCTGAACGGCCCTACCGCTCCCCAACTGCTCGGCCTCCCCGTTGCCAGTTGCATGTTGCACGACGGGGCCATCGAGCCTGCGGTGAGCCCGGAGGGCGTCCGATGTTTCTCGATGGCGCTACTGCTCGAGGACGGCCGTCCGCTCGCGTTCCGTGGCCCCGAGGCCGAGAGCTTCGTGTGGCGCGGCACGCTCGAGGCCGCGGCGTTGCGGGAGTTCCTAGCGGACGTCGCGTGGGGCCGGCTGGACGTGCTGCTCGTCGATCTGCCGCCCGGAGTGCAGCGGTTCGCCGAGCTCGCAGAGCTCCTGCCCGAGCCGCCACCCGTCGTCGCCGTCACTATCCCGACTCCGCAGTCCGAAGATGCCGTGCGCCGTGCCTTGCACGCGGCGCGCGACCGCGGCGCGCCGTGCCTCGGAGTCATCGAGAACATGACGGGCGGGCCGTATATGGGGGACGCGGGCGACACGCTGGCCCGGGAGTTCGGTATCCCGCTCCTCGGACGCATTCCCTGGCATCCCGGACCGGAAGTGTGGGACGCGCTGGCAGGACGCGTGGGAGGTGCGTCGTGAGGGTCCACACGCTGAAGCGTGCGCTCGGCACAGCACTGCCCTTAAGGGCAGCTTCTCGCCGAGCCCAGGCTTCAGCCTGGGATCAGTGGGGACACGATCTGTGAAATTTCTCTGCGTCGAGTGCGACCGCCAAATGGCATTCGAGGAGCGGCAGCTCCCGGGCGACGGCACGCTCGCCGCCGCTTTCCGCTGTCCGCGCTGCGGCCGGGCGGTCGCGTTGTTGACGAACCCGATGGAAACTCAGCTCGTCGCGTCGCTGGGCGTGAAGATCGGGGGGACGACGCTGCCGCCCCAACCGCTCGAAATGGTGCGGGGGATGGTGGCGACGGGACGGGACGACGCGTTCGACGACGGCCGGGAGACGGGAGAAGGGAGAAGTGCCATCTGGTCGGCCGAGGCCCAGGAGCGCTTGTCCCGGGTCCCTGGGTTCGTGCGCGGCATGGTGAAGCGGATCTATGGCGAATACGCGAAGGACCGCGGCATCGGGGAGATCACGCCGGCGGTGATGGATACGGCGCGGAGCGAGCTCGGACTCGAAGAGATGTGAGTGCCCTCGACGAGCGGATGGTCCACGGCCTGCGCGTGGTGATCGACCGGGATCAGTGCGTGGGGTTCGGGGACTGCGTGAAGGAGGCGCCCGAGGGTTTCAAACTGGATGACCTGAGCCTGGCGGTGTTTGTGAATCCGGAGGCGGTCGAGCGCGAGCGGTTACTGCGCGCCTGCGACGCGTGCCCCGTGGATGCCATCACCGTTTGGGACGCGGATGGTAGACAAGTGGTGCCAGGCTAGCCGTTGCATCTTCTGCTCCCTGCTTACTTGACAGCCTGTTTAGCGGCTCACATACTCGCCCCGCTCTCAGAGGGAGGTGTCGGTGTACCGCGAGATCTTCGTCCCCGTCGACAACTCCCAGCATTCGGATTGGGCGGTCGACCGGGCGATCGAGCTGTGCAGCAAGGCCGGCGGTCGCATCACCGGCAACCACGTGTACGCCGCCCGCCTCCACGACGTCCGCTTTCGGCAGCTTGAGACCGGCCTCCCCGCCCAGTTCCAGACTCCGGAAGAGATCAAGAAGCAACGCAAGATCCACGACAAATTGATTGAGAAAGGCCTTCAACTGATAGCTGACAGCTTTCTCGATCAGCTGGGGAAGCGCTGCGAGGCGGCGGGCGTGCCGCTCACGCGCCAGCTGCTCGAAGGCATCAACTACGAAGAAATCGTGAACGAGGTGAACCAGGGCGCGGGCCGGCTGCCGGGTCTGATCGGCTTCGATCCGAACCGCGCCGCGGGGTACGACGGCGGGGAGCGCGTGCGCAGCGATGTGCGGGTCGGCGAGAACGGCCGGCTCGTGGCGGAGGACGAAGACGCCGCCGCCCGGCTCGTCGGCTCCTCCGGACGGCGGTACGACGTGCTCGCCATCGGAGCGCACGGGCTGGGTCGCCAGCCGTACTCGCAGCTCGGCGGGGTGGTCGCGCGGGTGCTCCGCGGCGTGGACAAGGACGTGCTGATCGTGCGCGACGAGCGCCCGTTCGCGGGCGGCCGCTTTTTGGTGTGCGTGGACGGCTCGTCGTACGGCTACAAGGCGATGCGCGGGGCGCTCGAGCTGGCGCAGGCGTTCGGCGGGTCGCTGTACGTGTGCAGCGCGTTCGACGTGGAGTATCACCACGTCGTGTTCCACAACATCAAGGACGTGCTGTCGTATCAGGCCTCGAAGGTCTTCAAGTTCGAGGAGCAGGAGGAGCTGCACAACAACATCATCGACAAGGGACTGCTGAAGCTCTGCCAGGCGAACCTGAAGCGCGCCCAAGTGATGGCCCGCGAGTTTCCCGACGTCCCGCTCACGACGCAGATCCTCATCGGCAAACCGTTCCAGGTGATCATGCAGTGGGCCGAGGAGGTCAAACCGTCGCTGCTGGTGCTGGCCCGTCACGGGGCGCACCGCATCGAAGGCACCCAGATCGGCAGCCAGGCGGAAAACCTCTTGCGGCTGGCGCCGTGCAACGTGCTCCTGGCGGGGACCGTGGGCATCCGCCCCGAAGACATTCCCTGGATCGAGGAAGACGGCGTGGCGGGCCTCCCCTGGGCGCCGGAAGCCGAGGTGCGGATCCTGCGCGTCCCGCCGTTCGCTCAGGGAATCGCGCGCCGCGCGGTCGAGGAGTATGTGCTCGAGCAGACCCACGGCGAAGCGGCGACCGTCACGAACAAATGGCTCGACGAAGCGATCCGGAAGCTTCTTCCCACGCACATGCAGCTGATCATGGGGATCGGCACGGCGGAAGAGATCGCGCTCGCCGAGGTCAAGGCGCAGGAGCAGATGAAGGCGACGAAGGTCCTGGGGCACGACGCCGACCCGCAGCCCCTGACCCCTGACGTCGAGGTCCGCTGTCCGGTGACCGGAGCGGTGAGCACGCGTCCCCGGGTCGCCGCCGATCCCATCGTCTGGACGGAAGAAGCGTGGTCGCGCCTGCAGCTCGTACCGCTCATCGCCCGCCCACTGGCCCGCAACACGGTCGAGCGGTTCGCCCGCGGCCACGGCATCTGGCGCGTCACGACGCCCGTGATGGACGACAACAAGCAGGCGATGATCGCCGCCGACGAGTTCGACGTCGAGACGATGATGGTGATGTTCACCGAGCTGCGCGCGAAGCAGATCCGTGCGGAGGCGGAGGGAACGGACGGGCTTTCCCCCGAGATGCGGGCGTTCATCGAGGAGGCGAAGGCGCAGGGGATCACGCGCTGCCCGATCCGCGACATCGAGGAGAAGATGGGTAAGTGCCCGGTCGACTTCAAAGGCACGACGCCCGACGAGGCGAAGCAGGCGGTCGAGAAGCTGCTCCAGTGAACTACGTCCCCCACGTCGTGGCGTGGAACCTGACGCGGCGCTGCAATCTGGAGTGCGCCCACTGCTACATCGCGGCGGGCCCGCGCGAGACGGCCGCCGGGGAGCTCGACACGGCGGCGTGCCTCGACATCGTCGACCAGGTGCTCGCGGTGAGCCCCACCCCGATGCTGATCCTCTCGGGCGGCGAGCCGCTGTTGCGCCAGGACCTGACCCAGATCGCGCGCTATGCCTCCGAGAAGGGCGCCACGGTGGTCGTGGGCACGAACGGGACGCTGCTCTCGGACGAGCGGATCGCGGGGCTCAAAGCCGCGGGCGTGCGCGGCGTCGCGGTGAGCGTCGATTCGCTCCGCCCCGCCTATCACGACAACTTCCGGCACGGCCGCGGCTCGCTCGCGGACACGCAACGCGCGGTGGCGCGGCTCACCCGGCAGCGGCTCGATTTCATCATCCAGACCACGGTCACCAAAGGCAACCGCGCCGAGCTCGAGACGCTGATCGAATGGGCGGCCCGGCAGGGAGCCGTCTCCTTCAACTGTTACTTCCTCGTCTCGACGGGACGCGGGGCGGCGCTCACCGACCTGGCGCCGGCGGACTACGAGGCCGTGCTCGCCGATCTGGCGCGCTGGCAGCGGGAGTACCGCGGCCGGATGCTGGTGCGCGCCAAGTGCGCACCGCACTTCATGCGGCACGTCCACCAGAGTGATCCCGAGTCCCCCGTTCTGAACTACGAAACCCGATGCCCGTGCGGGACCCAGTACTGCCGCATCACGCCCGATGGGAAGCTGACGCCCTGCCCCTACATGCCGGAGGTGGCGGGCGACCTGCAAACCCACGGCTTCGCCGAGATCTGGCGGTCGGCGCCGCTGCTCCGGCAGCTGCGGGAAGGCACGCTGGGAGGCAAATGCGGCGCGTGCGAATACCGTAAGCTGTGCGGTGGCTGCCGGGCGCGGGCCTTGGCGCTCGAGGGGGACGTGCTCGCGGCCGATCCGTCGTGTGCGTACGAGCCGGCCCCCGGGGGGAGCGCGGCCGTGATCGAGGCGGTGCGCGAGGTGACCTACGGCGCGGACTTCCGCCCGGCACTCAGGTGGAGTCCGGCTGCGCGGGAGCGCGTCGCGCGTATCCCGTCGTTCGTCCGGGGCGTGGTGATGCAGCGGGTGGAAGACTGGGCGCGGCGGCAGGGGCGAAGCGAGATCACCCCCGAGCTGCTCGCCGAGGTGCGGGGCGCCATGCCGATCGACTTTTCCAAGAAACGGCCCTTCTTCGTGACTGACGTCTGATGTCTGACGTCGCGCTCTTACTGCAAGCCGCGGCCGACACGAGTCACGCGTATGGCGAATTCCCCGTCATCGGCGCGCGGGCGTTCGTGTGGATCACGGCCGAGGTGCATCTGATGTTCGCGGCGTTCGTGTTGGGAGTGCCGATGTTCGCGGTCGTGACGGAGGCGATCGGCATCTTCGGCGGCGACGAGCGCTACGACCGCCTGAGCAAGGAGTTCACGCGCCTGCTGCTCGTGGCGTACAGCGCGACTGCGATCTGGGGCGCCATGCTGGTGTTCGGCCTGTCGACGCTGTATCCCCGATTCTGGGCGTACCTGACGGCGATCTTCGCACCGTCGATGTGGGTGTATGCCGCGCTGTTCTTCATCGAGTCGTTCACGCTGTATCTCTACTACTACGGCTGGGACCGCTGGAAGAAAGGACGGGCTAAGGTCGGTCACTGGACGCTGGGGATCCTCCTGAACGTCTGGGGCACGGTCGTGATGTTCATCGCAAACTCGTGGCTCACCTACATGATGTCACCGCCGCGCGACATTACGGCGACGACCGATCCGACCACGATCAAGCTGTGGCACGCGATCGCCAACGCGACCTGGATGCCGATCAACGTGCACCGGGTGATCGCGAACGTGGTGTTCGGCGGCGCGATCGTGGGCGCGTACGCGAGCTATCGCTTCCTCGCCGCCCGCACCGACGAGGAGCGCGCCCACTACGACTGGATGGGCTACGTCGGGAACTTCATCGCGATGTCGGCGCTCATCGTGCTGCCGTTCGCGGGCTACTGGCTGGGACGCGAGATCTATCAGTACGACCAGTCGATGGGCATCACCATGATGGGCGGCTTCATGAGCTGGCTGTGGGTGATCCAGGCGTTCCTCATCGCGGTGCTGTTCCTGACGGGGAACTACTACCTGTGGATCGGCATGGGCCGCATCCCCGGCGCGGAGCGGTTCCGGCCGTACACCAAGTGGCTGCTCGTCGTTCTCGTCCTGGGCGCGATCGTGTGGGGCACGCCGCACACCATGATCGCCGACTCGAAGGAGCTCGCGGCGATGGGCGGCTCGCACCACCCCCTGCTCGGCGCCCTCGGCGTCATGAGTGCGAAGAATACCGCCGTGAACCTGATGATTCTCACGACGTTCCTGTCGTTTCTCCTGTACCGCCGCGCCAACACACGGCCGGTGGTACCGTGGGCGAGGACCGGGACGATCATCCAGGCCGCCATGTTCGCGATCGCGGCCGGGATCGTGCTGTTCTACGGCATCCGCGGCTATTTCGTCGAGGCGATCGTCCGGATCGGTTTCAGCGTCTATCAGGTGCTCGCCGTGCTCGCCTGCATCGTGGGCGTCACGGTGATCGATATCCTCATGGCCCGGGGTGCGCAGTCGCTCGGGGCGATCCGCTGGGGCCAGATGCCGCCCCGCTCGCAATACGCCCTGTTCATCCTCGCCGTGACCTTCACGTGGCTCATGGGGCTGATGGGGTTCGCGCGCTCGGGGATCCGCCAGTACTGGCATGTGTGGCAGGTGATGCAGGACACGAGCAAGTACGCGGCCACCCCGGCACTCGGCTACGCCTCCAAAATGATCAGCCTGTGCGTGCTGATCTTCCTGTGTCTGGTGGCGTTCGTGTTCTGGATCGGCGGATTGGCCGAGAAATCGACGTTCGTCGCACCCGGCGCGGGAGACGCGGGAGTGGGGAAGGCCCGGGATGTGGGTCACTAACCTCAAGATCGTCGGTGTCGTGCTGGGGACGCTGGCGGTCTATACCCTGATCGCCAACGAGATCCCGCAGGTCCAGTCCGAGGTGCCGCAGACGCTGACGCTCGGGTCCAACGTGACCCCCGAACAGCTCGTGGCCGCGGGAGACAAGGTGTTCAACGGAATCGGCGGCTGCACGACCTGCCACGGGCTCGGCACACGCGCGCCGAATCTCCTCACCGACGAGAAGGGAACGGGGCCGATCGGCGTGCGGTGCGGCAAGCGCGAGCCCGGGAAGAGCTGCAAAGACTACCTGTTCGAGTCACTCGACAACCCCACCGCATATGTCGTCCCGGGCTACCAACCGATCATGCCGGTGATGACGAAGCAGCTCTCGCCCGAGCAGGTCTGGGCGGTGATCGCGTTCCTCGAGTCGCAGGGCGGCACGGTGGATGTCACGGGGGACGATATCGCGAAATCGAAGCCGGCCCCGCCGGGAGGCTCGAGTGCGGGAGGCGGGAGCTTTGCCGGGAGCAGCACGGACCCCAAGGCGATCATCCAGGCCGCGGGCTGTCTCGCGTGCCACAAGCTCGACGGTCAAGGGCAGGTGATCGCTCCGGACTTGACGCACGTGGGCTCACGCCGCACCGCGGAATCGATCCGCCGGAAGATCCTCGACCCGACGTCGTCGATCGCGAAGGGCTACGAGAAGCTCGCCGGCATCATGCCCAAGACGTTCGGCACGATGATGAACGCGGCGCAGCTCGAAGCGCTCGTCCAATACCTGGCGGCACACAAATGAACGGGCGCCGCTTCGCCGACCATCCGTTTTGGCAGGCCGTGGCGCTGCTCGTGGCGGCGTACGTACTGATCGTGTACCTCGTGCCGCTCCTCCCGGGGAGCGCGCTGGTGCCGCAGAGCGTAGTGCTGCAGTACATGACGACGGTGCTCGTCGGCGTCCTGATCTACGTGAGCGACAACGAGGAGCGGTGGACCCGCTTCCGGGAGCCGATCCACGCCGCGCTGGTCGAGCCCCGCCTCCGGCCGGTGCGCGCGGGGCTGCTCGTCGCCGTCCCGGCCCTGGTGGGGCTCGTCGCGTACGGGCAGGTGCGGACGACCGTGGCCGCGCCGCCGAATCTGCGCTCGATCCACCCCGCGCCGCCCAGCGAGATCACGTTCCGTGGGAAGACGATCACGCTCACGGGGCTCGACAATCCGCTGCGCCAGCACCCGGAGTCCATCGCAGCGTACACGGCGGAGGGCAAGCGGATCTACTACCAGAACTGCCTGCCCTGCCACGGCGACCATCTGGACGGCCAGGGGCACTACGCCCCGGGCTTCAATCCCCTGCCGGCGAATTTCCAGGACAACGGCACGATCGCCCAGCTCACCGAGAGCTTCGTGTTCTGGCGGGTCGTGAAAGGCGGTCCCGGTTTGCCGCGCGAGGGCACGCCGTGGAACTCGGCGATGCCGCGCTGGGAGGACTTTCTCACCGAGCGGGAGATCTGGTCGGTGATCTTGTTCCTGTACGATCAGACGGGATGGAAGCCAAGAACTTGGGAGAAGACCGTACCGGGAGGCGGGAGTCGGGAGACGGGAGGCGGACATGATTGACGTCTGCGCCGCTGTCGTGCTCACCGTGATGATCCCGTCTCCCGCCTCCCGTCTCCCGGTGCAGGATACGACGCATGGTAAGGTGGTCTACGGGAAGTGGTGCCTCGGCTGCCACGGCGAGACCGGCGCGGGCGACGGGCCGGCGGCGGCGTACATGCTGCCGCGCCCGCGCAACTTCACCGGCGCGCTTTACAAGATCCGCACGACCGCGAGCGGGCAGCTGCCCACCGACGCCGACCTGGTGCGCGCCATCGACGAGGGGCTGCCGGGCAGCGCGATGCCGGCGTGGAAAGGGCGGCTCTCGGACGCCGAGCGGCGCGACGTAATGGCGTACTTGAAGACGTTTTCGTCGTTCTTCGCCGACACGAGCCAGCACGTTGTGGCGCTCAAGTTCGGGAGCGAGCCGGGAGGCGGGACGAGTGCCGAGGCGCTCAAGGTCGGGCGACAGTTTTACGACTCGATCGGGTGCCGCAAGTGTCACGGCGATCAGGGCCGGGGCGACGGGCCCTCGGCGCCCACGCTCAAAGACGACGCGGGATTCCCGATCTTCGCCGCGGACCTCCACCAGAGCTGGCGGTTTCGGGGCGGCGCGAGCAGCGCTGACATCTACCGTCGCCTGCGCACCGGCCTCGACGGCACGCCGATGCCGTCGTTCTCCGACCTGATCGACCAGAAGTTCCTGACCGACGAGCAGCTGTGGCGGCTGGCGCAATACGTGCGCAGCCTGTCGCCGGCTCGGACGCCCGAGGTGCGCGACGTGATCCACGCGCCGCGGCTCGCGGCAGCGCTGCCCGCGGCGCCGGACGACTCCGTGTGGGCGCGCGTGGAGCGGTACTGGTTCCCGCTCGTCGGTCAGGTGATCCGGAAGTCCCGCTGGTTCGGGCCGGCGGTCTCCGGCGTGTGGGTGCAGGCGGTGCACGACGGGAAAGCCGTGGCGGTGCGCGTGAGCTGGGACGACCGGTCACACAGTCCCGACACGACGTGGCTCGGCTTCGAGCGGCGAGTGGTCGAGACCGTAGCCAGCGACGACTCGGGCGCCGGCACGGCGGGTCCCTGGCCCGACCAGCTGGCGGTGCAGTTCCCGCGGCGGATTCCCGATGGGATGGAGCGGCCTTACTTCCTGATGGGGGGCGAGACCGATCCGGTCTACCAGTGGCGTTGGACGAGCGCGGGGGGAGCGGGGGGAGCGGGGGGAGCGGTGGCCGGGGTGGCGCGCGGGCTCGAGCGATTCGACACTCTCCCGGGTGCCCCGGCCGCCCAGACGAGCTACGAGCACGGGGAATGGCGCGTCGTCTTCACACGCTCCCTTGCGACCCCCGACACCGCCAACGAACTTCAGTTCGCAGCCGGCCGGGCCATTCCGATGGCGTTCTTCGCCTGGGATGGATCCAGCGGGGAGCACGGCACCCGGCTGGCCGTGAGCACCTGGTACTTTCTCGCCCTCGACCAACCCACGCCACCGCGGGTATTCGTAACGCCGGTGGTCGCCATGCTCCTCACGCTGGGTTTGGGTATAGTGGTGGTGCGAAGGGCCCAACGGCGCCAGGCGTGATGGGCGGCTTCCTTATGGAGGGACAATGAGACGCGCGATGCTGGCTGTGGTGTGCGGTGTGTTCGTGATGGCGAGCGCCCGGGAGCGTCCGGCCGCTCGGCAGGGAGGCGCGACGATCGCCGGGAAGATCAAGTTCACCGGGACCAAGCCGGCGAACCCCAAGATCGACATGAGCGAGGAGCCGAAGTGCAAGGCGAAGTATCAAGCGCCGCCCACCGAGGAGACCGTCGTCGTCAATCCGAACGGCACGCTCGCGAACGTCTTCGTCTACGTGAAGTCCGGCCTGGCGGAGAGCTACAAGGCCACGGCGCCCGCCGGAGCCGTCACGCTCGATCAGGACGGATGTCGCTACCATCCCCATGTGCTGGGCATCATGGTGGGCCAGCCGCTCGAGATCAAGAACTCCGACGGCATCCTGCACAACATCAAGGCGAAAGGAACGAAGAACCGCCCGTTCAACATCAGCCAGCCGACCACCATGACGTCGACCCGCACGTTCACCGCCGCAGAAGTGATGGTGCCGCTCGAGTGCAACGTGCACGGCTGGATGCACGCGTGGCTCGGAGTCTTGCCGCACGCGTTCTACGCGGTGAGCGGCACCGACGGGGGGTTCTCGATCAAGGGGCTGCCGCCCGGGACGTACACGATCGAGGCGTGGCAGGAGAAGTACGGGACCCAGACGGCCAGCGTGACCGTGGCCGGCACCGAGACGAAGCCGCAGGACTTCACGTTCGCAGCGAAGTGAACTGAACGACAGGAGGCCGCGCCATGCATTGGTGGCTGCCGCAGCAGGGTTCGACGTTCGCGGGGCCGATCGACGGGCTGTTCATCGCGATTCTCATCATCACGGGGATCGCGTTCGTGCTCGTCGAGGCGGGGCTCATCTGGTTCATCGTGAAATACCGGGGGCCCGGGCGGAAGGCCTTCTACACGCACGGCAATACGCGCGCGGAGGTGATCTGGACCACGATCCCGGCGGTGACCATGGTGGCGCTGGGCCTCGTGTCGAACCACTATTGGGTGCAGATCAAAGGCCGCAACAGCGTGCCGGCGAACGCCTACCCGATCGCGATCCACGCCAAACAATTCGAGTGGCAGGTGACGTATCCCGGCGCCGACGGGCAGCTCGGCACCACGGACGACTTCACCGTCCGGAACCAGCTGCACCTGCCCGTCGGCCGGCCGATCGTCGTCCACCTGTCGTCGGAAGACGTGATCCACTCCTTCTATGTACCGCAGTTCCGCGTACGGCAGGACGTCGTGCCGGGCATGGAGATCAAGGCCTGGTTCCAGCCGACCGTCCCCGGCACGTTCGAGCTGGGCTGCTCGCAGCTGTGCGGGCTGGGTCACTACCGCATGCGGGCGCAGGTGTTCGTGCATACGCCCGAGGAGTACGACGCCTGGATGAAGCAGGCTGCTCAGGAGGCCAAGCAATGACCAGCGTTGCCGCGACAGCGCGCGTCCCCCACGCGCATCACGACGACCGGAGCTTCATCCGGAAGTACATCTTCTCGACCGATCACAAGATCATCGGGATCCAGTTTCTGTTCGTCAGCCTGTTCTTCCTGCTGTTGGGCGGCGTGCTCGCGATGCAGATGCGCTGGCAGCTCGCCTTCCCGGGGCAACCGATGCCGGGCGGGGGGATCCTGCCGGACACGATGGCGCCCGGCGGGGTGATCCTGCCCGAGTATTACATCCAGCTCGTCACGATGCACGGCACGTTCATGGTGTTCTTCGCCATCATGCCGCTGCTCGTGGGCGTGTACGCCAACTTCCTGATCCCGCTCAAGATCGGGACGCACGACATGGCGTTCCCGCGGATCAACATGGCGTCGTTCTGGCTCGCGCTGGCGGCCGGACTCGTGATGTTCGCGAGCCTGTTCGTCCCGGATGGGGCGGCGCGCGCCGGCTGGACGATGTACGTGCCGCTCTCCGCCCGGCACGACTATTCCGGCGCATCGATCGGCCAGGAGCTCTGGTCCGTGTCGATCATCCTGCTGGGACTGTCGTCGATTCTCGGGTCGCTCAACTACATCACGACGGTGATCAACAACCGCGCGCCGGGGATGACTTGGTTCCGGCTGCCGCTCTCGGTGTGGTCGCTGTTCATCACGGCGATCCTCGGCCTGCTGGCGCTGCCCGTGCTCTCGGGTGCCGCGATCATGTTGTTGTTCGATCAGGTCCTGAACACCCACTTCTTCGACACGACGTCGGGCGGTCAGGCCCTGCTGTGGCAGCACCTGTTCTGGTTCTTCGGGCACCCCGAGGTCTACATCCTGATTCTGCCCGCCATGGGCATGGTCTCCGATATCATCGCGAACGGCAGCCGCAAGCCGATCTTCGGCTACCAGTCGATGGTGTTCGCGATCGTGGCGATCGGGTTCCTCGGCTGGATCGTGTGGGGTCACCACATGTTCGTCAGCGGGATGAATCCCACGCTCGGGTCCTCGTTCATGGTGTCGACGCTGATCATCGCCGTGCCGTCGGCGGTGAAGGTGTTCAACTGGATGGGCACGATGTGGCGGGGCAACCTGCAGTTTCACGTGCCGATGCTCAACGCCGTGGCGTTCGTCGCAATGTTCGTGATCGGCGGGTTGTCGGGGATCTACATGGCTGCGACGCCCGTGGACATGTTCATCCACGACACCTACTTCATCGTGGCGCACCTGCATTATGTCCTGTTCGGCGGCAGCCTGTTCGCGCTGTTCGGCGCGATCACCTACTGGTACCCGAAGATGTTCGGCCGCATGATGAGCGAGCCCTGGGGCAAGGTGCACTTCTGGCTCACGTTCGTGTTCTACAACTGCACCTTCTTCCCGATGCATATCCTCGGGATGGCGGGGGCCATGCGGCGGATCTACGATCCGACGCAGTACGACTTCCTGAAGCCGATGCAGCCGATGAACGTGTTCATCACGGTGAGCGCGTACCTGTTGTTCGCGACGCAGCTGATCTTCTTCGTGAACTTCTGGTGGAGCCTGTTCAAGGGGAAGAAGGCGGACCTGAACCCGTGGCACGACAACGGGCTCGAGTGGACGCTGCCCTCGCCCGCGCCGCACGGCAACTGGGAGACGGTGCCGACGGTGTACCGCGGGCCGTACGAGTTCAGCTCGCCGCAGGTGGCGGAGGATTACCTGCCGCAGACCCGCAAGCTGCCCACCGACCGTGAGCCGGCCAGCGCGCCGGTCGCGGGCCACTGACGCCGAAAGGGATCGACCCGATGACGCACGGAGCCGCGACCGTCGACCTGATGCGAGCCCCGTACCCCGCCGAGCGGGGGCTCGACGTCTACAACCACAAGCTCGGGATGTGGGTGTTCCTGGCCTCGGAGGTGATGTTCTTCTCCGCCCTCATCGGCTCCTACGTCATCCTGCGGTTCGGCGCGCCGGGTGAGTGGGCGAAGCCGGGCATCGTGCTCAACATCCCGATCACCGCCTTCAACACGTTCCTCTTGATCTGCTCGTCGGTCTCCATGGTCAAGGCGTACGCGGCGATCGCGGACGGCGACCAGCGGGGCCTGAAGCTGTGGCTCGGGCTCACGATCCTGGGCGGCGCGGCGTTCGTGGGAATCCAGGTGTTCGAGTACCTGCATCTGGTGGAGCGGGGCTTCACGCCGGCGGGCATTCGCGAAGGCAGTGAGCTCGCCGAGCTCGTCGCCAAGGGCACGCTCCCCGCGGTCACGTCGGGACTGTACGGCTCCACCTTCTTCACGATGACGGGGTTCCACGGCTTTCACGTCACCTGCGGCGTGGTCTCGATGGCGTACCTGTATTTCACCAAAGTGCTGCCCGGAAAATACTCGCAGCACGACTACCGCGGCATCGAGACTGTCGGCCTGTACTGGCACTTCGTCGATCTCGTGTGGATCATCCTGTTCACCATCGTCTACCTCGTCTGAGGGCCCATGGAGACCGCGCACAAGCGTCCCAATTACATCCTGATCTGGGTGTACCTGGCGCTCCTCACGGCTGCCGAGCTGGGGCTCGCGTTCAGGCTGCCGATTTCGCCCAACTTGAAGCTCGCATTGCTGCTCTTCCTGGCCGTGTGGAAGGCCCTGCTGGTGGCGCTGTTCTTTATGCACCTGAAGTTCGAGCGGTGGAACCTGCGGATCATGGCGATCATCCCGCTGCCGCTCGCACTGATTTTCATGTTCGCCGCGATGTCGGAGCACGTCTGGTAGCGTTTCTCGAGCTCACCAAGCCGCGCATTACGCAGCTGGTGCTGCTCACCGCTGCGGCCGGGTTCTATCTGGGCTCGGGCCGGGGTGTGGATGGCTGGCTCCTGCTGCGCACGCTGGTCGGCACCGCGCTGGTCGCCGCCGGGACCAACGCTTTCAACCAGTGGCGCGAGCGCGACGTCGACGCGCGTATGCACCGGACGCAAGGGCGTCCCCTGCCGTCGGGACGCGTCGCCCCGCGGGCCGCCGCCGTGTTCGCCGGAATCATCTCGCTCGCCGGTGTCGCGTACCTGGCGCTCGCCGTCAATCTGCTCACCGCGGCACTGGCGGCGTTGACCCTCGGGAGCTACGTGCTCCTCTACACGCCGCTCAAGCGCACCACGACGCTCAACACGCTGATCGGGGCCGTGCCGGGGGCCCTGCCGATCGTCGGCGGGTGGACCGCCGCCGGGGGAGCCCTCGGGCCCGGCGTCGCCGCGTTGTTCTGGATCCTGTTCCTGTGGCAGCTGCCGCACTTCCTCGCGCTCGCCTGGATCTACCGCGAGGACTACCGCCGCGGCGGCCTCGCCATGCTCTCGGTGGAGGACCCCGACGGGCGCAACACCGGCCGGATGGTGCTGCTGTACGCCACGGCACTGCTGCCGGTGAGCCTGTTGCCGACGCTGTTGGGGGTGACGGGCGGCCTGTACTTCTTCGGCGCGCTGGCGCTCGGCCTGGTGTACGCGGGGGCGTCGGTCGCGCTGACCCGCGCCGTCACCGCGCCGCGCGCGTGGCGCGTGTTCCTGGTCTCGATCGTGTACCTGCCCGCGCTGCTCACGCTGATGGTGCTGGACAAGGCCGCCGCGTAGGCACCCCCTCCGTGATCCCCTTCCATCGGCTGCTCATCGCGACGGCGATCGTGTTCTGCGGGGGGTTCACCCTGTGGGCGGCATGGAGCTGGCGCGAGTCGCGCAGCGCCGGGACGCTGGCGTTGTCGCTCTCGTTCGCCGTGGCCACCGTGGCGCTGACGTACTACCTGCGCCACTTGAAGCGCTTCCTCGGCAGATGACCCTCGCCACGCTGCTGCTCGTGCACGGGGACGACGGGCACCTGGACCTCGTGTACTTCTGGGCCGCCGTGCTGATCGCCCTCACGCCGGTGATCATCTTCGGGACCATCGGTGGGCTCGTCCTTCGGAAGATCTGGAAAGAGCGACGGGAGAAGCCCGCCGCGTAAACTGCCGGTGCATGGCCGGAGAAGGGGGAAGGGACCCTTCCCCGTTCCCCCTTCCCCGGGTTTTCACCGTTAGATTCTCCCCCATGGTCGAGAAACCCCCCGAGCGCCGCCAGGTCGTCCGCTTCGCCTTCTACAAGCTTGACAACGCGTGGCGCCGGCTCTCCGCCGAGCGCCAGGCGGCCTCGAAGATCGAGTTCGGCGAGACGATCGAGAGCTTCAACGGGCATCTGCTGCTGCGCCCCTACGGGCTCGTCGGCATCCGGGGCGACTGCGACTTCCTGCTGTGGCAGGTGGCGGAGGACCTGGACTCGCTGGTCGCGCTCCAGACCGCCCTGAACCGCACCGATCTGGGTGCGTACCTCGCGCTGCCCTACAGCTACCTGGCGATGACGCGGCGCTCGATCTACGAGTTCCCCGAGGACCCGGGCCAGCCGTCCCGCCTGCGGATCCGCCCGAGCGACGCGCGCTACCTGTTCGTGTATCCCTTCACCAAGACGAGGGCTTGGTACGGACTCCCCAAGCCCGAGCGCCAGGCGATGATGGACGAGCACGTGCGGATCGGTCGCCAGTACCCGTCCATCCGGCTGAACACCACGTACTCCTACGGGCTCGACGATCAGGAGTTCATCGTCGCGTTCGAGGGGGACAACCCGGCGGACTTCCTCGACCTCGTGATGCAGCTGCGCGAGAGCCAGGCGTCGGCCTACACGCTACGCGACACGCCCACCTTCACCTGCGTACAGATGTCGCTGTGGGATCTGCTCGACACGCTGGGCGGAGCGGGGTCGGCCCAGGCCCTGTCCCGGCGGCCGGCGCGCGCCGACGGCTACACGCCCGTGGCCACGCTGGCGGAGCTCCCCCCGGGCGCGAGCCGTCGCGTGTACGTGGCAGGCGAAGCGGTCGCGCTGTTCAACGTGAGCGGGACGGTGCACGCGATCGCCAACCGGTGCACGCACGCACGCGCCAGCCTGTCCGAGGGCACACTCGACCCCGCGCGGTGCGCCGTGACGTGTCCGTGGCACGAGGGTGTGTTCTCGCTCGAGTCGGGACAGGTGCTCTCCGGCCCGCCCGCCCTGCCGGTCGCGGTGTATCGCGTAAAGCTCGAGGGGGACACCGTCCTCATCGCTCCGGCCGAGGCGCGCGAGCCAGCGGTTGTCCCCCGCCCCTGACGACTGTCGCTTCCTGAAGGCGTGCCGCAGGGAGCCCACCGACGTCACGCCGGTGTGGTTCATGCGGCAGGCCGGGCGCTACATGCCGGAGTACCGGAGCTTGCGACAGAAGCACTCGCTGCTCGAGCTGTGTCACACACCCGAGCTCGCGGCGCGGGTGACCCTGCAGCCGGTCGAGCGCTTGGGTGTGGACGCCGCGATTCTGTTCGCCGACATCCTGTTGCCGTTCGAGCCCCTCGGCCTCGGCCTCAGCTTCGCGGCGGGCGAGGGACCGCAAATCAACCGGCCGATCCGTGAAGCGACCCAGGTCCTCGATCTGCCGCGCGTGGAGCCAGCCACCGATCTCGCGTACGTGATGGAGGCGGCGCGGCTCGCTGTCCGGGCGCTTCCCGCGCGCGTGCCGCTCATCGGCTTCGCCGGCGCGCCGTTCACGCTCGCGAGCTACGCCATCGAAGGCGGCGCGACGCGCAGCTTCACGCTGACCAAGCGGTTCATGTACGCCGAGCCCCGAGCCTGGCACGAGCTGATGCTGCGGCTCGCGGAGCTCGTCGGGGCCTACCTCGCCGCCCAGGCGCGCGCCGGCGCGCGGGCGCTGCAACTGTTCGACAGTTGGGTCGGCTGCCTCTCGCCGGCGGACTACGCGACGTATGTGTTCCCCCATAGTCAGCGGGCGCTCGAGCTGGCCCGCGCGTCCGGCGTCCCGGTGATCCATTTCGGCACCGACACCGCCGTCTTTCTCCCGGAGTTCGCCCGCGCGGGCGGCGACGTCATCGGAGTAGACTGGCGCATTCCCCTCGACGTCGCCTGGGAGCGCATCGGGCCCGACCGGGCGATTCAGGGAAACCTCGATCCCGCGGCGCTGCTCGCGCCGCTCCCCGACCTCGAGCAGCGGGTGCGCGACGTGCTCGACCGGGCCGGGGGCCGTGCCGGCCACATCTTCAACCTCGGGCACGGCGTGCTGCCGGAGACCCCGGTCGAGGCGCTACAGCACGTGGTGGAATGGGTCCATGGCGGCTGAGGGCGTCGCCGTGCTGCTGATGGCGTACGGCGGGCCCGGAAGCCTGGACGAGGTGGAGCCCTACTTGGCGGACGTACGCGGCGGCCGGCCGACGGCTCCGGAGCTCGTGACGGAGATCAAGGGGCGCTACGCGCGCATCGGCGGCCGCTCGCCCATTCGGGAGCGGACCGAAGCGCAAGCGCGGGCGCTCGAGCGCGCGCTCGGCCCCGCGTGGCCTGTCTACGTCGGGATGCGGCATTGGCATCCGTTCATCGCGGAGACGGTCGAGCGCATCGTCGCCGAGCGCGGGCGACGCGTCGTGGCGATCGTGCTCGCGCCTCACTTTTCGACGATGTCGGTCGGCGCCTACGAGAAGAAGCTACTCGACGCGGCGAGCGGTCGTCTCGACCTGGCCCTGGTGCGGAGCTGGGGGGACCACCCCAAGTTCCTCGAGGCCGTCGCCGAGCGCGTGAAGCAGGCGCTGCAGCGCTTCCCCGCACCGGGCGCCGTTCAGGTGGTGTTCACGGCGCACAGCCTTCCCGAGCGCATCCTCGCCGCGGGGGATCCGTACGCCGACGAGCTGCGGACGAGCGCCGCGGCCGTGGCCCGGCTCGCCCTAGTCGACGAATGGCGCTTCGCGTACCAGAGCGCCGGTGCCACACCAGAGCCATGGCTCGGGCCCGAGGCGGGCGCCGTCATCACCGAGCTCGCCCCCACGCGCAAGAACTTCCTCATCGTCCCGATCGGATTCGTGAGCGATCATGTCGAGGTGTTGTACGACGTGGACGTCGCGTACCGCGGGCTGGCGGAGCGGTTGGGCGCCCGGCTCGAGCGCACCGACTCGTTGAATGACGATCCGCTGCTCGTCGCGGCGCTCGCGGACCTGGCGCGGACCACCGCGGCAGAGCGCGGGTGGGTATGACGTGTGTCGTCGTGGGGGCCGGCCTCACCGGCCTGTCTGCAGCGTGGGAGCTGACCAGGGCCGGGACGGCGGTGGTCGTGCTGGAGAGCGAGCGGCGTACGGGCGGCGTGGTGCTGACCGAGCGGCGTGACGGCTTCCTCGTCGAGGGCGGACCGGACGGCTTCCTCGCGGCCGACGACGACATTCCCGCCCTTGCCGCCGAGCTCGGGCTGCGGGACCGCCTGGTGGACCAGGCGGCCAGGGGCTCGATGGTCTGGACCGGCCGGCGGCTCGAGCCGATCGCCGAAGGCCGCGCCGCCGAGCTGCTCGGCATCCAGCTACCCACCGACGTAGGGGCGGTACCCACGGACGTAGGGGTGGTACCCACGGAGGTAGGGGTGGTACCCACGGACGTAGGGGCGCAGCATGCTGCGCCCCTACGGCAAGGATTCCGGAGCTTCGCGGGCGGCATGGCGGAGCTCACCGAGGCGCTGGCGGCGCGGGTCGGTCCGATCATCCGGACCGCCCAAGGCGTCACCGGGATCGCGCCTACGGCGCGCGGTTGGCGACTCGCGGTGACGGGGGGTGCTTCGCTCGAGGCGGACGGCGTCGTGCTCGCCCTGCCGGCGTGGAGCGCCGCGCGCCTGCTCGCGGCGGTGGGCGTTGCCAGAGCCCGGGAGCTCGACGACGTGGTCTATGCGCCGAGCGTTACCGCGTCGCTCGCGTACCGACGCGACCAGCTCAACGGGCGGCTCGAGGGGTCCGGGTTCGTCCGGGCGGCGGAAACGCACGGAGCGGTGCGCGCCTGCACGTACGCCTGGCTCAAGTACCCGGCCCGGGCCCCGTCGGGATACGCCTTGCTGCGCGCGTTTCTGGAACCGGCCGACGGCGACCCCGCGTCGCTCGCGCACGGCGAGTTGGCCACGGTGCTGGGCCTGTCGGGCACGCCCCTCTGGTCACGCGTGTTCCACTGGCACCGTGGGCTGCCGCGCTACAAGCCAGGCCAGGCCGAGCGCGTCGCCCATGTGCGGGAGCAATTGGGTTGCCTCGCGCCGCTCGACGTCGCGGGCGCGGGGTTCGACGGCGCGGGGGTGTCGGCGTGCGTCCGGTCGGGACGTGAGGCGGCGCGGCGGGTGCTGGAGCGGGTAGGAGCCAAGACGGCTGGTGGGTCGCCGTTCCCAGGTTGAAGCCTGGGCTCGGCACGGCATTGCCCTTAAGGGCAGTGTTTCGCCGAGCCCACCCTTCAGGGTGGGATCTACACTCCCAGCAACTCTTTCGCCCGCTTCACCACGTTCTCGACGGTCAGCCCCAGCTCCCGATAGATCCGCTGGTACGGCGCAGACGCCCCGAACCGCTCGAGCCCCAGCACCACGCCGTGATCACCTGCCCAGCG
>Ga0209158_1000373_pt1 | contig 34429 bp, 32 predicted proteins | sample GraSoiAngelo_140_FD_185897 | JGI IMG/M metagenome (GOLD analysis project Ga0209158, IMG submission 185897) | Grasslands soil microbial communities from the Angelo Coastal Reserve, California, USA - 14_0929_12_30cm (SPAdes) (version 2) | ecosystem: Environmental > Terrestrial > Soil > Grasslands ...
TCCCGTCGCTCGCGGCGCTGGTGGAGGCGGTGGAGGCCATGTCGGTCGCCGTGCCCACGCCGGCCCACACCGCGGTCGGCCTGGAGATCCTCGCCCGCGGCCGGCATGCGCTGATCGAGAAACCGCTGGCGGACAGCCTCGAGGGGGCCGAAGCCCTGGTCGCCAAGGCGGCCGACGCGGGGGCGCTGCTCCAGGTCGGTCACGTGGAACGGTTCAATCGCGCCGTCCGGGCCGCGGCCGCGTACCTCGACGAGCCGCGTTTCTTCCAGACCGAGCGCTTGGCCCCGTTCCAGCCGCGCGGGACCGACGTGGCCGTGATCCTCGATCTCATGATCCACGACCTCGATCTCGTGCTGGAGCTCGTGCGCTCGGAGGTCACCGAGGTGCGCGCCACCGGTGTGCCGGTCCTGTCGCCGCACGTCGACATCGCGAACGCGCGGGTCGAGTTCGCCAACGGGGCGGTGGCGCTGGTGACCGCGAGCCGCATCTCGCGGGATCGCACCCGCAAGCTGCGCATCTTCCAACAGACCGGCTACTTCTCTCTCGATCTCGCCCAGGGGAGCGGCCACTACTATCATTTGAAGCCCGGATGGCAGGCCCTCGGCGCGTCGAAGATGGAGGACATTGTCGAGCACGTGAAGCTCGAGGCCCCGGAGGCCGAGCCGCTGCGGCTCGAGCTGGAGAGCTTCGTGCGCGCGGTGCGCGGCGACGGCGAGGTGGTCGTCTCGGGCGCGGCGGGAGTGCGCGCGCTGGCGCTCGCCTGGCGGGTCGCCGAAGCGATTCAGGCCTCGCCCCTCGCTGTCGGCCGGCCGTGACGGCGGCGCCGCGCATCTATCTCTCGGCGGGCGAACCGTCGGGAGACGCCCACGGCGCCCAGGTGGTGACCGCCCTGCGGCGCCGCCTCCCCGGCGTGGCGCTCGAGGCGTTCGGCGGGCCGCTCATGGCGGCGGCCGGCGCCACGGTGCTGGACCGCATGGAGGCGTTTTCCGTCGTGGGGTTCGTCGAGGCGATCGCCAAGATCCCCGCCCACTACGCCCTGTTCCGCCGCACCCGCGCGGCGCTGCGCGCGGGCCGCTACGACCTCGTGATTCTTATCGACTATCCCGGCTACCACCTCCGCCTGGCCACCGCGGCGGCGGTCGCGGGCGTCCCCGTGCTCTATTACATCGCGCCGCAGCTGTGGGCGTGGGGAGCGGGCCGGGTAAAGCGCCTGGCCGCGAGCGTGCGGCACCTCGCGGTGATCCTCCCGTTCGAGGAGCGGTTCTTCCGGGAGCGCGGCGTCGCCACCACCTTCGTCGGCCATCCGCTCAAGGACCGCGCGGCCCCGCCTGGGCGCGCCGAGGCGCGCCGGCAACTGGGCCTCGACCGGGTCCGGCCCACCCTGGCCCTGTTTCCCGGAAGTCGGGCGCAGGAGGTGCGGCGCATGTGGCCCGCGTTTCGTGCCGCGGCCGCGCGCGTCGTCACCGCGCGCCCCGAGGTGCAGGTGGTGGCCGCGGGAACGCCGAACGCGCCCTACCCGGACCCGGGGCCCATCCAGGTGGCGCAAGGCGACCCCGCCCTGGTGTTCGCCGCGGCGGATGCGGGGCTGTGCAAATCGGGCACGACCACGCTCGAGGCCGCGCTGGCGGACGTGCCCATGGCGATCGCCTACCGCCTGCACCCGCTCTCGAGCTTCATCGCGCAACGCGTGCTGCAGGTGCCCTGGGTGGGGCTCGTGAACCTGGTGGCGGGAGCAGCCGTGTGTCCCGAGTTTCTGCAACGGCGCGCGAGCCCGCGGGCGCTGGCGGACGCGGTGCTGCCGCTGCTCGACGGGGACACGCCCGCCGCGCGCCGCCAGCGCGAGGGGCTCGCGCTGGTGCGCGAGCGGCTCGGGGCCCCGGGCGCCGCCGCCCGCGTGGCGGACCTCGCGGTGGGGCTGCTGGATTGAGGCTGCGCTGGGCCGAGCCCGTGGCCGTGGCCGTTGGGTCCTTCTTGGTGCGGGCGCTGGCGGCGACGTGGCGCTTCCGATTGAGTGGGCGCGAGCACTTCGACACCCTGCGCGCCGCCGGCCGTCCGTTCGTTTTCGTCCTGTGGCACAGTCGCATCCTGCCGCTGCTCTCGCTGCACCGCGACCAGGGCATCGTGCTGCTCGTGAGCCGCCACCGGGACGGGGGCTACGTGGCCGACCTCGGCGAACGCTGGGGGTACCGCTCCGTGCGCGGCTCCACGAAGCGCGGCGGGGGGATCGGGCTCCTCGGCGTCGTGCGGGCGTTGCAGGGTGGCGCGGTCGTGGCGATCACTCCCGACGGACCACGCGGCCCGGCCGAGCAGGTCCAGCCCGGAGCGGTGGCGGCGGCGCAGCACGCCGGGGCGCCGCTGCTGCCGATCGGCGCGCGCGCATCCCGGGCCTGGTATCTGCGGTCCTGGGACCGGCTCTGCATCCCCAAGCCGTTCGCGACCGTCGAGATCGCCTACGGGCCGCCTCTGGTGGTGGGGGAGGGAAAGGAGGGGCTGCGGATGGCGCTGGGGTCTGTGGGTCGGGCGCTGCATGAAGTGACCCACGGATGATGGGAGCCTCGGGGGGTTGGGTGCACGGCGCCGTCCGCTTCCTGTGGCGCAGCCGGTCGCCGCTCGCGCGTCTCGCGCGCGTGATCCTGCTGCCGCTCTCGGCGCTCTACGCCATCGTGATCGCGGTTCGCAACGTCCTCTACCGGGCGGGCGCACTCGCCGTGCGCCGCCTGCCGCTCCCCGCGGTGGCTGTGGGCAACCGGGCTGTCGGCGGGGCGGGGAAAACGCCGGTCGCCGCGTGGATCGCCGGCTTCTACGCCGGTCGCGGACGAACTCCAGCCGTGCTACTGCGCGGCTACGGCGGTGACGAGCCCAAGGTGCACGAGCGGCTCGTTCCCGGGGCCGTCGTTGTCGCGGACCCCGACCGCGTCGCGGGCGCGGCCCGCGCCCTCGCCGCGGGCGCGGACGTGATCGTGCTCGACGACGCGTTCCAGACCCTGGGGGTGGCCCGGGACCTGAACCTGGCCCTGGTGAGCGCCGAGATCGCGCGCCAGGTGCCGTGGCTGTTGCCTGCCGGTCCGTGGCGGGAGCCGGCGCGTGCGCTCGGGCGGGCGGACGGGTTCATCGTGACGCGCAAGCGTGCGTCGTTCGAGGAGGCCCAGGGGGTGGCAGGAGCACTCGCCGCCCGCTGGCCCGGCCGGCCGGTGGCGATCGCGCATCTCGCCCCGGCCTCCCTCGAAGGGATGGTGTCGGGGCGCGGCATGCCGCTCGCGGCGCTGGCGGGACACCGGGTGGTGGCGGTGGCGGGGATCGCCGATCCCGAGAGTTACGCCGTGCAGGTGCGCTCGACCGGCGCCAGCGTGCAACTCGTGGCGTATCAAGACCATCACCCGTACGGGGAGGCCGACCTGCAGCGTATCGTGCGGCTGGCGGGGGCGGCCGATTATGTTGTAGTCACTGAAAAGGACGCGGTGAAACTCCGCCACCGCTGGCCCGCGGACGTGCGCGAGCCGCTCGTGGCGGTGCTGGTGGTCCGGTGGGAATCCGGCGGTGACGCGATCGTCCGCTGCCTGGAGAGCCTGCCAACCCTTACGCGACGGTTATGAGCGACCCTGGGATCACATCCAAACCCGCTCCCCTAATCCGACCGGACAAGGACACGTTCCTGGCGGAGGAGAACCCGTTCGAAGCGATGATGGAGCGCTTCGACCACGCGGCCAAGGTCTTGAACCTCGATCCCGGTCTCTACAAAGTCCTCCGCAACCCCGAGAAACAGATCATCGTCTCCGTCCCCATCGTCCGCGACAGCGGTGAGGTGGAGGTCTACATCGGGTACCGCGTGCTCTACAACACCTCCCGCGGTCCGGCGAAGGGCGGGATCCGCTTCGATCTCAACGTCACCCTGGAGGAGGTCAAGGCGCTCGCGGCGTGGATGACCTGGAAGTGCGCGCTGGTCAACATCCCCTTCGGCGGGGCGAAGGGCGGGGTGGTGTGCGATCCCGCCGCGCTCTCCATGGCCGAGCTCGAGCGCATCACGCGGCGCTACACCTCGGGGATCATCGACACCTTGGGGCCGGACTCGGACGTGCCGGCGCCCGACGTGAACACCAACGAGCGGGTCATGGCGTGGATCATGGACACCTACTCCATGCACAAGCGCCACACCGTGACGGCGGTCGTAACCGGGAAGCCGGTGGAGATGGGGGGCTCGCTGGGGCGCCGGGAGGCGACGGGCCGCGGCTGCATGTTCGTCACACGCGAAGCGCTCACGAAGCTCGGGATGGCGCTGAAGGGCGCGCGGATCGCCGTGCAGGGCTTCGGGAACGTGGGCTCGGTGGCTGCGGACCTCATGGCCAAGGAAGGCGCGACCATCGTCGCGGTCTCGGACAAGTCGGCGGGGCTGCATAACCCCAAGGGCTTCGACGTCCCGGATCTGATCAAGTGGGTGCGCGAGCGCCGCCAGCTCGCGGGGTATCCCAAGGCCGAGGCGATCTCCCACGAGCAGCTGCTGACCGTAGACTGCGACGTGCTGATTCCCGCCGCGACGGAGAACGTCATCACCCGGAAGAACGCGCCCCAGATCAAGGCGAAGATCATCTGCGAAGGGGCGAACGGGCCCACCACGGCGGCCGCGGACAAGGTCCTCGAAGACAAAGGCGTATTCGTGATTCCTGACATCCTGGCCAACGCGGGTGGGGTGACGGTGAGCTATTTCGAGTGGGTGCAGGACCGCGGCGGTTACTTCTGGGACGAGGAGACGGTGAACCGTCGCCTCGAGAGCATCATGGTCCGGTCCTTCAACGAGGTGGCGGCCGCGACGGAGAAGTTCAAGGTGAACACCCGCATCGCCTCCTACATCGTGGCCGTCGACCGCGTGGCGGCGATGCACCGGCTCCGCGGGATGTATGCCTGATGCAGTATCGGGTCGTCGCGGTGGGCCGCATGAAGGACGCGGCGCTCCGGGCGGCGTGTGACGAGTACCTCGGCCGTTTGCGACGCTACGCGAAGGCCGACGAAACCGAAGTGAGAGACGAGGCGCGGCTCGCGGGAGCGATCCCGGATGGAGCGCGCCTCATCGCGCTTTCGCGCCGCGGCGAGCCCTGGTCCTCGCGTGACCTGGCGGAACGCACGGCTCGCTGGGAGCGGGAGGCGCGCGACGTCGTGCTCGCGATCGGCGGCGCCGAGACGCTCCCTGCGGCCGTGCTCGCGCGGGCGGAAGACGTCTGGAGTCTCGGCGCCCTGACCCTTCCCCACGAGCTCGCTCGCGTCATCGTGTTCGAGCAGCTCTACCGGGCCTACACCATCCGGCGAGGGGAGCCGTACCATCGCGGCTCCTGAGCTCTCCGCCGTCGACCGCGCCGCCTTGCTGCGCCTCGCGCGCGGTGCCGTTGAGGCGTGGGCGACCGGTGGGCCGGCGCCAGCGGTCCCGGACGCCCCGGGCGCGGGGCTGCGACGCGGGGCCTTTGTCACGATCGCGGCGGACGGGGCGCTGCGCGGCTGCATCGGCCGCCTGACGGGAGACCGGTCGCTCGGCGACGTGGTGCGGGCGATGGCCGTCGCGGCGGCGCGCGACGACCCGCGCTTTCCGCCCGTGACGGCGGAGGAGCTGCCGGCGCTGCGCTACGAGATCTCGGTCCTCAGCGAAGCCGCCTTGCTCGACCCCGTCGCGCCCGAGCGGATCGTGGTCGGCCGGGACGGGCTGTGGGTGCGACGGGGTGAGGCCTCGGGCGTGCTGCTGCCTCAGGTCGCCGCCGAGCAGCGGTGGACGGCGATCCAGTTTCTGGCCGCGGTGTGCCGGAAGGCCGGCCTGGCGCCCGCAGGGTGGCGGGAACCGCGGACCCAGATTTACACGTTTCAGGCGGACATCTTCGGCGAATGACCGAGTGGTTCGAGCAGGAACTCACGACCCTCGCGGGAGCGCGCGAGTGATCCCGCGCATCGTCCCGACGCCGCTCGCGGCGGCCCCCCCCTCGACGCCCCCGGCCACCGGAAAGCCTCGACGCGTGGCGAACGAGGTCATCGCGGCGTGCCTCCCCGGACCGGGCCGCGACCGCCTGGGAGCGGGGGAGGTGCTGTGCGTCACGACGGGGCAGCAACCCGGCCTGTTCACTGGCCCCCTCTATACGATCTACAAGGCCCTCTCCGTCATCGCCCTGGGCCGCCGCCTCGAGCGCGAACGCGGTGTGCCGGTGGTGCCAGTGTTCTGGGTCGCGGGAGACGACCACGATTTCGCCGAGGCGAACCACGCCTGGTTCCTGAACGGCGGGGGCGATCAGGCCCGAATCGTCCTGCGTGAGCGCCCCACCGAGGCGCCGCAGGTGCCCCTGTGGAGAGAGTTGTGCGGCGATGGCGTGCGGGCGTCGCTCGAGCAGCTGCAGTCCGGCACGCCCGAGACCGAATTCAAGAACGCGGTCCTCGACTGGTTGTCGTCTGCGTATCGGCCGGACGCCTCGCTTTCCGATGCCTTCGCCTCGGCCCTGCACGCGCTCCTCGCGGATCGTGGGCTCGTGGTGTTCCGCTTTCACGATCCGGCCGCGAAGCGCGTCGCCGTGCCGCATCTGCTCAAAGCGCTCGGGGTGACGTTGGCCGACGGGCTCAGTCCCGTTCTGGTCGAGGGCGCCGCCGGGCGGGACCGCCTGCGGGCCGACGGTGATGGCTTCGTGACGCGGCGCAGCGGCGAGCGGTTCACGCGACGCGACCTCGAGCGGCTCGCCGCCGCCGAGCCGGAGCGGCTGTCCCCCAACGTGTTGCTGCGGCCCGTCGTGGAGGCCGCGCTGTGGCCGACGGTCGCGTACGCCGCGGGGCCTGGCGAGCTGGAGTACCTGGCAGAGGCCGAGCCGTTGTATGCCGTTGTCGGCGTGGCGCGTCAAACGCCGGTCCCGCGGTGGAGCGGCGTGCTGATCGAGAGCCGCGTGGACAAAGTGCTGGCGAAGTACGGGCTCAGCCTCGAAGACGTCGCCGGTCCCGCGGGAGCCTTGGAAGGCCGGCTGGTGCGCGAAGCGCTCCCGGGGGAGGCCGCCGACGCGCTGCAGCGGCTGCGGGCCGACCTCGCGACCGATTTCGACCAGCTCGCGCGGGAAGCCGCCGCCGTGGACCCGACGCTGGAGCGCACCGTCGAGACCGCGCGCAACGCGACGCTGGCGCAGGCACAGGAGATCGAGAAGAAGCTCATCGCGAGCCTGAAACGAAAGAACGAGACGCTCGTCGGCCAAATCACCCGAACGCGCGCGGCGCTGTTCCCGCAGGGAGTCGCGCAGGAGCGCGTGCTGACGTACGCCTCGTTCGCGATCCGCTACGGCCCCGAGCTGCTCGCCGGGATCGAGGCTGAGGTGGCGCGGTGGGCGGGCGCGCCGTAGAATCCTGCTCATGGTCTTCCTCGCGGTCATCCTCGTCATCGCGTTGATGATCCCCATCGTGGCCATCCTCGTGGACTCCCCGCTGGGACGCAGCTTCGCCCGGCGGGTCGAGGGCCAGCCCGACGGGGGCGCGACCGACGTACGGGAGCTGCGCCGGAAGGTCGATCTGCTCGAGGGGGAGGTGGACGAGCTTACCCGGTCGCTCACGGCGACCCGGGAGGAGCTCCAGTTCATGCAACGACTCCTCGAGAAGCCCAAGCCCACCAAGCCCTCCTGACCGTGTCGGGACCGGGGGCCGGCGGCCGCCAGGCGGCGCAGGTCGCCGCCGGCATCTTCCTGACCCGGGTCCTGGGGTACGTCCGCGAGCTGCTGTTCGCGCACTACCTCGGCAACGACTGGGCGGCGGACGCGTTCCGGGTTGCGCTGCGCATTCCCAACACCATCCGCAACCTGCTCGGCGAGGGCACGCTCGCGGGCTCCTTCATTCCGGTGTACGCCGCCCTCAACGAGCGGCCCGACAAGCGCGACGCCCGCGCGCTCGCGGGCGCCGTGCTGGGCTTGCTGCTGCTCGCGGCCAGCGCGCTGGCGCTCGTGGGCATCGCGGCCGCGCCCGCGCTGGTGACCGTGTTTGGGGCGGGGTTGCAGGGGCAGAGCCGCGCGCTCGCGGTGGCGTTGATGCGCATCCTGTTCCCGATGTCCGGGCTCATGGTGATCTCGGCATGGTGCCTGGGGGTGCTCAACACTCACCGGCAGTTCTTCCTCTCCTATGCGGCGCAGAGCCTCTGGAACGTGGCGGGCATCGCGGCCCTGGTCGCGGCGGCCGCCTGGCTGGTGACGCCGACGCTGCCGCTCGCGGAGCGCCTCACCCGGCTGTCGTACGCGCTCGCCTGGGGCACCGTGGCGGGTGCGGTGTTGCAGGTGGCGGTACAGTTGCCCGCCTGCCGGCGCGCTCTCGGAGGACTCGCGGTGCGGTTCAGTTGGCGCACCGCCGGCGTCCGCGACGTGGTCGTGGCCTGGTTGCCGCTGCTCATCGGCGCGGGGGTCGCCCAGATCTCAGGACTGATCGATACGCTGCTGGGCACGCTGGCGGGGGAGGGAGGCGCGTCGAGTTTGGGATACGCGCAACTGCTTCAGGTGCTCCCCATCAGCCTGTTCGGGGCGTCCGTGGCCCAAGCGTCGCTGCCCGAACTGTCGCGCGACGCGATCGGGACCGGTGGGGGAGAGGGGGCCAACGAGCAGCTGCGGGCGCGCATCGCCGTCGGGTTCCGACGCATCGCGTTCTTCGTGTTGCCGTCCGCGTTCCTGTTCGCGGCCCTCGGGCCGGTGGTCGTCGCCGCGCTGTTCCAGACGGGCCGCTTCGCGCACAGCGACAGCGTGCTGGTCGGGGGCGTGATCGCGGCTTACGGGATCGGCCTCCTGGGGCAGGCGACCGTCAAACTGTTTGCGTCCGGATTCTACGCCCTGCGGGACACCCGCACGCCGGTGAAAATCGCGGCATTCTCGCTCGCCGTCGGGAGCGGGCTCGGCTGGCTCCTGCTCAGATGGTTCGGGCCCGCGGGGATCGCGCTGGGATCTTCCGTCGGCGGGACGCTCAGCACGGTGCTGCATCTGCGCGATCTGGACCGGCGCATCGGCGCCGTGCTGGGGCCGGAACATTGGCGGGCGGTCGGCGCCGCGGTGGCAGGTGCCGGGGCGGCTGCCCTCGCGGGGCTCGCTGCGGCAGGCCTCGGCGCGGGGCTCGCGCCGGTGCCCCGGGCCCTGGCCGCCGTGGGTATCTTTGGAACTGTGTACGCCGCAATCACCGCTGCGCTGCGGCACCCCGACGCTCTTCGCACATGGCAATCCCTGACCTCCTGGCGCGCAAGCTAGACACCCTGTCGGACCGTCCCGGCGTCTATCTCTGGAAGGACGCCGCGGGCCAGATCCTCTACGTCGGCAAGGCCAAGAGCCTGCGGGCGCGGGTGCCCGCGTACTTCCCCGCCGAAGTGCAGGAGACGCCGGAGCGCGCGGCGCTGGCCCGGCAGATCGCCGATCTCGAAACCATCGTGGTGCCGAGCGAGGCGCAAGCGCTGCTGCTCGAGAACAATCTGATCAAGGAGCACAAACCGCGCTTCAACATCCGGCTCACGGACGACAAGAGCTACCCGCGCATCGCCGTCACGCTCGGTGAGCCGTTTCCCCGGGTCCTCGTGGTGCGCCGGGTCAACCTCCCCGGCGCCCGCTACTTCGGGCCGTACACCGACGTCAGCACCTTGCGGCAAACGCTGACGATCATCCGGCGTCTCTTCACGGTGCGCTCGTGCCACTACGCCCTGCCGGACGACCATCCCGACCGCCCCTGCCTCGATTACCACATTGAGCGGTGCCGCGCCCCGTGCGTCGGTTTTCAGAACCGCGAGGACTACGGGCGGATGATCGACGACGTCCTGATCTTCCTCGAGGGCAAGACCGCCGACGTCCGCGCCCGCCTCCGCGACCGCATGATCGAGGCGAGCACGCGCACCGACTATGAGCGGGCCGCCCAGCTGCGCGACGCCCTGGAGTGGCTGGACCAGCTCGAGCAGCCGCAGGCGGTGGAGCTGGTCGGCGGGGGCGACGCCGACGCAATCGGCTTCGCTCGCGACGGCGACGAGGCCTGCGGCGTGGTGCTGCGGGTGCGCGGGGGCCGCGTCATCGCGCGCGACCACCGCTTCTTCGAGCACGTGGAGCACGAGTCGGAAGGCGCGGTACTCACCGCTCTTCTTGTCCGCTACTACCTGCCGCTGGAGGCGCGGGCGGCCCGCGTGCTGTTGCCGTTCGCGCCGGAGGACGTGGAGGCGCTGGGAGAACTGGCGGCGGGCGTGGAGTGGTCGGTGCCCCAACGCGGAACCAACGCCCGGCTGGCGGATCTGGCGCAGCAGAACGCCCGGCACCTCCTCGAGAGCTTGATGATCGAGTCGTTCGACATCGAAGAGCGCGCCGCTGATCCCGTATACGACCTGGGGCGTGACTTGGGACTCGCCGCGGTGCCGCGCTCGCTGGTGTGTGTCGACATCTCTACGAACCAGGGGCGCGACACCGTCGGCTCGCTCGTGTGGTTCGAGGCGGGCCGTCCCAAGAAGGCCGAGTACCGCCGCTTCCGGATCAAAGGCCCGGGCCAGCAGGACGACTTCGCGGCCGTGCGCGAGGTAGTCACCCGGTTCCTGCGGCGTCGCCTCGAGGAGCAGCAGCCCCTCCCCGACCTGATGGTCGTCGACGGCGGCAAGGGACAGCTCGGCGCCGCGCTCGAGGCCGCGCGCCGCGTGGGCTGCGACCAGTTGCCGATCGTCAGCCTGGCGAAACGGGAGGAGGAGGTGTTTCTCCCCGGGCGACCGGACGGCCTGCGCCTGTCGCGGCGCAGCCCGGGTCTGAAGCTGCTGCAGCGCGTGCGTGACGAGGCCCATCGCTTCGCGGTCAGCTACAGTCGCGGCCGCCGCGCCCGGCGGACCCTCACCTCGGAGCTGCTCACCATCCCGGGCATCGGTCCGAACCGCCGGCGGGCCCTGTTGGAGCGCTTCGGCTCGCTCGCGGGCGTCCGGACTGCATCCGCTCCGGAGATCGCCGCCCTTCCAGGATTCTCGACCAGGCTCGCCGAGCGGATCCTCGAAACCCTGAAGCCGCGCGCATGACCTTCCCCTGGTCCCTGGAGTGCTCGGCGTGCGGCCAGACGCGGGACGCCGACGGGCTGCCCGGCGTGTGCGAGCGCTGCGGCCAGCCGTACCTCGTGCGTTACGCCACATGGCCCTCCCCCCAGGCGAAGGGCGTGTTGCGCGAGCGGCGTCGGTCGATGTGGCGCTATCGCGAGTGGCTGCCGCTCCTCCCTCCCGAGGAGCCCGTGTCGCTCGGGGAAGGGGGCACGCCGCTGTTGCGCGTGGACCGCCTCGCGGCAATGCACGGGTTTGCCCGGTTGTGGGTGAAGGAGGAGGGGATGAACCCGACGGGCTCGTTCAAGGCCCGCGGCCTCTCCGCCGCCGTGACGCGGGCCGCGGCGGCGGGAGCGACCCGCTTCGTCGTGCCCACCGCGGGAAACGCTGGCGTCGCGCTCGCGGCCTATGCCGCCCGCGCCGGAGTCCGAGCCCGCGTGTACGCGCCGCAGACGACCCCGGCGACGATCCTTGCGCAAATCCGCAGCTTCGGCGCGGAACTACTGCTCCTCGACGGCCACATCGGCGACTGCGGCAAGGCCGCTCGCGCCTACGCCGCCGAGAGCGGGGCGGTGGATGTGTCGACGCTGCGCGAGCCGTTTCGCATCGAAGGTAAGAAAACGTTGGGATTGGAACTCGCGGAACAACTGGCCTGGACTCTCCCCGACGCGATCGTGTATCCCACCGGAGGAGGCACGGGGCTGATCGGGATGTGGAAAGCCTTTCACGAGCTGGCGGCCGCAGGCTGGGTGCGCGGCGGCGGTCCGCGATTCTACGCTGTCCAATCCAGCGGCTGTGCGCCGGTGGTGCAGGCGTTTGTGGCGGGAGCGGACTCCTGCACGCCATGGCCCGACCCGCGGACTGTTGCCGCGGGGCTGCGGGTACCTGGTCCGTTCGGCGACCGGCTGATGCTGCGCGCCCTGCGCGAGAGCGGCGGTGGAGCGGTGGCCGTTCCTGATGAAACCCTGAGCGCCGCCGCGCGCGAGCTCCAGACGGTCGAGGGTATCGACGCTGCCCCCGAGGGTGGGGCTGCCTGGGCAGGCGCCCTCGAGCTCAAGCGCACGGGCGCCATTCGGCCCGAGGAGCGTGTGGTCGTGTTCAATACCGGCGCCGGGTGGCTGTACCGCGCTTAACCCGTTTATATTTCAACACTTCCCTCATGCGGATCGCGATCCTCGACCCGGCCGCCGGCATCAGTGGCGACATGACGCTCGGCGCCCTGCTGTCGCTTGGCGTGCCGGCCGCCTGGTTGGAAGAGTTGCCGGCGCGGCTGGGGCTCGCCGGCGTCGGCGTGACCGTTCGGGATGTGCGACGGTCCGGAGTAGGGTGCAAGCAGGTGGAATTCTCGATCCCCGGGCAACTGCATGGCCGGCACGTCGGCGAGCTGGTGCAGCTCGTCGAGGGCGCGACGCTGTCCGCCGCAGTCAAGGAGCGCGCGGTGCGCGCGTTCCGGCTCCTCGGCGAGGCGGAAGGACGCGTGCACGGCGTGCCGGCGGAGCGCGTGCACCTGCACGAGGTCGGAGCGGTAGACGCGGTGCTCGATATCGTCGGCGCGATCGAGGGCTTCGAGCGGCTGGGCGTCGACGCGGTCTACAATTGGCCGGTCGCCGTCGGCACGGGGTGGGTGGAAGCGGCGCACGGGCGGCTGCCGGTGCCCGCGCCGGCCACGACGATCCTGCTCGAGGGCGTCGAAGTCGCGAGCGGCGGTCCCGTGGAAGGAGAGGCGACGACCCCGACCGGCGCGGCGCTGGTGCGCGTGCTCTCGGCGGGGCCGCCGCCGGCGCGCTGGCGGATGATCGGGGCGGGGTGGGGCGCGGGCCAGCGCGATCCCAAGCACTATCCTAACGCTCTGCGCATCCTCGTGGCCGAGCCGGCCAGGGAAGCGGGAAGCGTGACGTTGCTGGCGTGTGATCTGGACGACTTGAGCCCGGAATATGTCGAGCCCCTCCGGCAAGCGCTGGTCGCTGCGGGAGCGCTCGACGTGGAGACGTGGCCGGTCCAGATGAAGAAGGGCCGGACCGGATTCCGGCTGGAAGCCCTCGCCCCGCCGGAGCTGGCGGATGCCGTGACGGCGGCGCTGTTCCGCCACAGCACGACAGCGGGGGTGCGGCGGTGGAGCGCGGAGCGGGTGACGTTGGCGCGCCGGGAGGTTACGGTGCGGCTGGGCCCGAGAGTCGAAGTCCGTGTGAAGGTGCTCGAGCCGCCGGAGGGAAGCGGCGGCGCGGTGCGCCTCAAGCCCGAATACGACGACGTTCTGGCGGCGGCCGAAGCTCTCGGCCTGCCGCCGCTCGAGGTGGCGCGCACGGCTCAGCGCGACGCCGAGCTCCTCGTGGCGCAAACCAAGGAGTCCTGACATGCGAGTCGGTGGGGCGATGGGCGTAATGCTGGCGACGACGCTGCTCGCAGGTGGCGCGGTCGCCCAGGGGCAGTTCGTGAAGCCCAGGTGCGACCTCAAGGTGGGCCACTACCTGGTGAACTCCGGGTTCCTGTATCTCCAGAGCGCCGCTGGTCGCCGGTTCGACCAGGACCGGCAGAAGGATCTGCGCGACGCCAACCGCACCCTGACCCAGGCGATCCAGACCGGCGGTCAGGATCAGAACCCCGCCGCCTGGTACTGGCTGGCCCGGTATTATGTCGAGGAGAAGGATGCCGTTGGGGCCGATTCTGCGTTTGCGCGCGCCGAGAAGCTGAAGCCCGAGTGCAAGGACGACATCGCGATGTGGCGCCGCAATACGTGGGTGCCGATTTATAACGCGGCGGTCGCTCTGTTCAATGCCGGCAATACCGATTCCAGCATCAAGATGTTGCAGCAGGCCAATGCGATCTACCGGGAGGAGCCGACAGGGCTCCGGCTCCTCGCCGTGCTCTTTTTCAACACCCAGCGGTACGACTCCGCCGCGCGCTATTTCCGCATGGTGATCGACGCGTCGAGCGACCCCAAGTACGCTGCCGACAAGCGGGATGCGATGTTCAACCTGGCCGCCGCTTACTATGCGAGCCAGCACTACGACGACGCGATCGCGGCCTACCGCGAGTACTTGAAGATCGCGCCGGGTGATCCGCAGGCGCTCGCCGCGATTGCCGAAATCTTCGCCACGGCGGGCCACGAGGACTCGGCCCTCGCGGTCTATCACACGATCCTCGATCACGCCGATTCCGCGGACGCGATGAGCCTGTTCCACGCGGGCGAGCGGATCTACAATAGCGCCCCGCCCTTGCCGGATACCGCGGCGCTGGGGACGAGCTGTCGTGCCGACGCCCGCCGCAGCGGGAGGACGCTCACGCTCCGGGCCATCGCCGTGCGCTGCGATTCGGTGTCGCGCGCCGTCGTCCGCGCCCACGACGTGCAGGCGGCGGAAACCTATCGCATGTCGGCGCGGGCCTTCGAGGTGGGGTTGCAGAAGATCCCCAATTACCGGGACGCCCTCTTCAACCTGGCCAACGTGTACTTCGTGCTGCGCGATTCACTCCACATGCTGCCGGTGGCCCAGAAGCTGCACGCCGCCGATCCGCTGAACCGCACCGGCCTGCGCCTGATGGCGCAAGCGTGGCAGTTCCGGGGCCGTGGCGATTCGACGCTCTACTACCTTACCCTCGGCGATTCGCTCCTCCCGGTCGAGGTGACCATCGAGCGGTTCGAGGCGCAAGATCAGAAGGCATCATTGCGGGGCAAGGTCACGAACTTCCACGGCAAGCCCAGCGCCTCGCTCAAGTTGATCTTTGATTTCCTCAACGCGCGAGGCGACGTCGTGGCGTCCGACAGCACCAACGTGCCGGCGATCCCGGCGAACGGTGAGCAGCCGTTCCAGGTGCAAGTCACCGGCGCGGGGGTGGTGGCGTGGAGGTACAAGAAGGGCTGACCGTCGCCGGCGCATCCACGACGCGCGGCGTGCCGGTGGCGCCGGGCCTGCGTGCGGTGCTCGAGACCGGCGCCGGCCCGGAGGGACGCGCCGGTGCCGGGCTGGCGGCCCAGCTCCTCACCGTCCTCCGCCGCATCTGGGCCGACTAGGCTAACACATTACCATATATCGTTTTACGTCACTCAAGCTACAAACGAGCACAACCTAGCAGAGTGTCATGCCCGCATAATGCAATTAATGCTGCGAACTGCAAGCGAAAAGTTCGGGTCCTGTCTCGGGACTGATTGGCACCGAGCACGTTACGACATTGGCACCGCGCTTGCGATTACTCCTCACCAGTGGAGCCCGGGGCTGGTCCCCGGGCGCTGAGGCTCGCCCTCCTCAGTCACGGTTTCTTTGACCTAACTGGAGAGTGCTATGCGCGTCCTGCCAATCCTGCTTGCCCTGGTCGCGACGCCGTTCGTCGCGGGCGTGTCTCAGGGTCTTGGTCACGACGCTGCGCATTGTGCGCGGCGTGCTGACCAGCACCCGGGCAAGGTCATAAACAAGTGCGATCCAGCCCCGGCCCCGGTGCCGGTCCCGTCTCCGACGCCACCGCCGAGCTGCCAGGTGACTGCGCAGCCGACCATGGCGACTGAGTCGGGGAAGATCACTGGGACGGTGTACCTCGACGTCGTCTGGACGACGATCTCGGGTGTGTGCGTCCACCTCAGCGGCGTGTCTGCTGCTGGTGCCCAGATTTCGGCTACCGTGCTGACTGACGCCAACGGGCTCTACACCTTCTCGGGTGTGCCGGGCGGCAGCTACACGGTGTGCGAGGATACCAACGGTATGAGCGTGACGTGGCCCGCTGCGGGCATGTCGTGCATTCCGGTCAGCCTCGCCGCCGGGAATTGGGCGGCCTTTAACGACTGGGCGAACGCTCCCTAACGATTCCCGCTCCGCTTGAGCGGTATATGAGCCAAGGCCCCGGGCTGTCTTGCCGGGGCCTTGCTGCGTTTGGCGTTGACCCGTCGTTCCGACGGGGTCATCTTACACCTACTTGCGGGCGTAATTCAGGGGTAGAATGCCAGCTTCCCAAGCTGGACGTCGCCGGTTCGAATCCGGTCGCCCGCTCTCACGCAGCATTGACACGGCTTCCCCTGGGCCAAGATTCCCCCAGCCGCCCCATCCGGAGGAGCCATGCGTTTCCCCGCCGTCACCGCCGTCTGCTCCCTCCTTGCCGCCTCGCTTGGGGCCCAAAACCCCTGGGTGCCGCCGCAGCCGCCGTGCGACATCTCGCCGGGTTTCTTTCGGCTCAACAGCGTGCCCGTGAACTTCAAAATCGCGGCGCAGCAGCCCAACCAGCGCGCCCACCTGCTGGCGCAAACACTCGACGTCCTCATCCGATCCATCCGCGACGATCACCAGGACCGGAACCCGGCCGCTTGGTATTACCTGGGTCGCTTTTACGTCGAGACGGGGAACGCCGCCGGGGCGGACTCGGCGTTCGCCAAGGCGCAGGCGCTGGCGCCGCAGTGCAAGCAGGACATCGCCGGGTACCGCGCCAAGCTCGCCACGGACGCCTATCAACGGGGGATGACCGCGTGGCAAGAGGGGCAGGAGGACTCCGCCATCGTCCTGCTTCGCCAGGCAGCGCACGTCGCCCCGGACAACCCCAAGGCTCTCTACCAGCTGGGCACTCTCTTCGCCAGCCGCAATGAGCTCGATTCGGCCACGGCCTACTTCCGGCAGGCTGTCCAGGCGAGCGCCGCCGACACCGCCTACCGGGACGCGCGGCGCGATGCGCTGGCGACGATCGCCCGCATCGGCGTGCGCCGCGCCCAGGCCGATCCCGCCGTGCAGCGCGCGCAGCAGCTGCGGCTGAGTCGCGACTCCCTCGCTCCGTTCATCGCCAACGACTCGGTCGTGCTCGAACGCATGAAGCAATCGGCCGGCTCCCGCAGGGCCCGCGGTGCGCGGCTCAGCCCCGCCGACCAGCGAGCCTTCAGTGGCGATTCTACGGGCCGGGAACAGACGCTGGCGCGCGGGCGGGCGGCGCGGGCGGCCCTGGACCAGCAGGCCGCCACGGACAACGCGGCCGTCCGCGCCGCGTACGAGCCCGCCATCAGCGCCTATCGGGACCTGGTGATGGCCTACCCGACGAGCCTCGAAGCCGCCCTCACGCTGGCAGGCCTGTACTCACAGAGCGGGCGCTCGGCCGAGGCGCTGAGCGCGCTAGACGCCTACTTTGCCCGCGCGGGAGACCTCGAGGCCGACACGCTGTTCACCCTGGGCGAGCGCCTGGTCCACGCCCGGCTCTTCGCCCCGAGCATCAAGGCCTACACCCTCGGCCTGAGGAAGAACCCGTACCACCGCGAGGCGCTGTACAATCTTGCGACGGCGTACGTGGCGATCCGGGACACGGCCAATGCCGTGGCGACCGCTCGCCGGCTCCTCGCGGTCGATCCGCTCAACCGTGCGGCCATCCGCGTCATGGCCCAGGCCTGGGACGCCGCCGGGCGACGCGACTCCGCGCAGAAATACCAGGCGCGGGCGGACTCGTTGCCGGTGGACGTCACTGTCTCCAGTTTCGTACCGGACTCCGGCGGCTACATCCTCACCGCCGTCGCCGCCAACCCCAGATCCGCTGCATCGCGCCCCCTGCGCTTGACCTTCGAGTTCCTGGACGGGCAGGGGAGCGTTCAAGCCACGCGGATGGTCGACGTGCCGGCTGTCCCCAGCGGGCAAAGCAGCGACTTCCAGGTCCGGGCCAGCGGGCCGGGAATCGTCGGCTGGCGCTACCGGCGATCCTGAGCGATATTTAACGCCGCCCAAGTTCCGGCCTGCATTGAGGTTGCGCTGGCCGGGCTCATAAACTCCTTTAAGGGCCGGCGGTGTCGTGATTCGCATCGAGGCAGTGGCGCCGGATTCGCTCGGCGCGGCATTGGGTCTCGCTCCCGGGTCGGAGCTGTTGTCGGTCAACGGCCGGGAGCTCGGGGATTTTCTCGACTGGGAGTTCCTCACGGCCGAGGACGCGTTCGTGTTGCGCGCGCGGTTGCCGTCCGGGGAGGAAGTCGAGTACGACGTCGAGCGCCCCGAGGGGCTGCCGCTGGGCGTCGCCCTCGAGGCCCCACGGATCCGTCGCTGCGCCAATCACTGCGACTTCTGTTTCGTGGACGGCAATCCTCGGGGGTTGCGCGACGCCCTCTACATCCGCGACGACGATTACCGCCTGTCGTTCCGCTACGGCAACTTCGCCACCCTCACCAACCTGAAGCCGTGGGACGTGGAGCGGATTGTCGAGTATCGCCTCTCGCCGTTATACGTGTCGGTGCACGCAACGGATCTCGTGGTTCGCCGCTGGCTGCTGCGCAACCCCGACGCGCCCGAGGTCCTCTCCCAGCTGCGCTGGTTCGGGGAGCGGGGTATCGCGTTTCACGCCCAGATTGTGCTCGTGCCCGGCGTGAACGACGGCCCGCAGCTGGTGCGCTCGCTGGGCGATCTCTACGCGGTGGGCGATCCGGTGCTCTCCGTGTCGGTCGTGCCGGTGGCGCTCACCGAGTTCAGCAAGCACCAGCTGGTGCGCGAGCCGACGCGCGACGAGTGCCGGGCGTCGTTGCGGGCGGTGGGGGTCGTCGCGGCGCGGGCGTTAGCGGAGCGCGGACACCCGTGGTGCGTCGGGGCCGACGAGCTCTACCTCAAGGCCGGTGAGCGACTCCCGGCGGCGGCGTGGTACGGCGAATTCGAGCAGCGGGAGAATGGCGTGGGCGCGGTGCGGTATCTGCAGACGCGGATCGCGGCGGCACAGGAGCAGCTCGGGGAAGGGGAGTGGCGCGGCAAGCGCATTGCGGTGCTCACCGGGACGGCGATGGGGCCGCTGCTGCCGCAGGTGCTGGCGCCGCTGGCGGACGCGACGGGTGCCGCGTTCGAGCTGCTTGTGCTCGAGAACTCCCTATTCGGAGCTTCGGTGACCACCGCGGGTCTGCTGCCGGGGGCGGCGTTCCTGGCCGCGCTCGAGGGCCGGAGCGATCTGGATCTGGCGTTGTTGCCCGCAGAAGCCGTGAACGACGATCTGCGGTTCCTCGACGACGTCGATGCGCGGGACCTGGCCGGTCACCTGGGCGTTCCCGTGAAGTTCTCGTACGACTTCGCCGACGCGCTGGCCGGCCAGGGGGTGACAGCGTGAGCACTCCCACCGTCGCCATCGTCGGGCGCCCCAACGTCGGCAAGTCCACGTTGTTCAACCGCATCATCGGCCGGCGCGAAGCGATCGTGGACGCGCGCCCCGGCGTGACCCGCGACCGCCACTTCGCGGCGTCGGAGTGGAATGGCCGCCGCTTTTGGCTGGTGGACACGGGAGGCCTCGTACCGGCCGGCGACGCCCTGAACCGCGCCATCCGCGCTCAGGTCGAGGCGGCGATCGCGGAAGGCGATCTCGTGTTGTTCGTGGTGGACGTCATCGACGGCGTGACCGCGGCGGACGTGGAAATCGCCCATGACCTGCGGCGCGCGGGCCGGCCGGTCCTGCTCGTCGCCAACAAGGCGGATCAGCTGCCGGACGATCACCGGCACCTGGCGTTCTACGAGCTGGGGCTCGGGGACCCCCTGCCGGTGTCTGCCGCCGTCGGCAAGAGCAGCGGCGACCTCCTCGACCGCGTCGCGGCCCTGCTGCCGGAGGCATTGCCGCACGAGGATACCGACACGATCCCGGTGGCGGTGGTGGGGCGGCCGAACGTCGGGAAGTCGAGTATCGTCAACCGGCTGCTTGGCGAAGAGCGGGTCGTGGTGGCGGCAGAGCCCGGCACCACGCGCGACGCGATCGATACGCCGCTCAGCTACCAGGATCACCGCCTGATGCTCATCGACACGGCGGGGCTCCGCAAGCGCAGCCGCGTCGAGGACGAGATCGAGTTCTACTCGACGTTGCGCACGGCGCGCGCCGTCGAGCGCGCCCACGTATGCATCCTGGTCGTCGACGCCACCGACGGGATGCACGCGCAGGACTTGAAGATCGCCAACGACGCGTGGGAGCGCGGCGTGGGGCTGATCATCGCGGTAAACAAGTGGGACCTCATCGAGGAAAAGGACACCAACACAGCCGTGCGCGGCGAAGCCGTGCTCAAGGCCAAGGCGCCGTTCCTCGAATACATCCCGTTCGTGTACGTGTCGGCGAAGACCGGGCAGCGGGTCGCGCGCCTGCTCGATCTCGTCCTGACGGTCGCCGAAGAGCGCCAGAAGCGCGTGCCGACGGCTGAGGTTAACCGCGTGCTCGAGGGGCTGCTGCAGCGCCAGCAGCCCCCGCAGCCGGTGGGGGAGCCGGTGCGCCTGTTCTACGCCTCGCAAATCGGCACCGCGCCGCCCCGCTTCGCCATCGTAGCCAACCGCCCGGAGTCGATCCCCGAGTCCTACGCGCGGTACCTCGTCCACGGGTTCCGCGAAGCGTGGGCCTTCACGGGCGCGCCGCTCGATCTCAAGTTCCGCCGCAAGCGGGGGCGGGGATGAGGTGGCTTCCATGGCTTGCCGGCGCCTACCTCCTCGGCGCCTTCCCCACCAGCTTCGTCGCAGGCAGGCTGGGGCGGGGGATCGACCTGCGCGAGCACGGCAGCAAGAACCTCGGCGCGACCAACGTGTTCCGGATTCTGGGGTGGAAGTACGCCATCCCCGTGGCGCTGATCGACGTCGCGAAGGGGGCCGTCCCCGTCGCGCTGTTCGGTCCCTGGGCAGCTCTCGGGAGGGGGTGGGCGGCGGCGCTCGGAGCCGTGGCCGTCCTGGGGCACGTGTTCTCGCCGTTTGTGGGCTTCAAGGGCGGGAAGGGCGTCGCGACCGCCGCCGGCATGTTCCTCGCCCTCGCCCCGATCGCGGTGGCGATCGCGCTGCCGGTGTGGGGCCTGTGCCTGTGGCTGACCGGCTATGTGTCGCTCAGCTCGATAGTGGCGGCGGTGACGTTTCCGGTCTGGGTCCGACTGACGACCCCCCCCCCGGCCGCGCTGCCCGCCTTTTACGCAAGCCTCGCGTTGGCTGCGCTCATCGTGTTCTCGCACCGCGCCAACATCCGCCGGCTGCTCGCGGGCACGGAAAGCCGCTTCCGCACCCGCAAGGAGATCCCCGCATGACGCGCGTGGCCGTCGTCGGCGGCGGGGCGTGGGGAACGACCCTGGCGGACCTCCTCGCCCGCAAGGGAGAGGACGTGACCCTGTGGGCGCGTGAGCCGGAGGTCGTCGAGGGCATCAACCGCGAACACGTGAACGCGGTGTTCCTGCCGGGGGCGGCGCTGGCGCCGGAGATCCGGGCGACCGACGAGATCGCGACCGCGGTCCGCGAGGCCGAGGTCCTCGTCTCCGCCGCTCCCTCGCACGCGGTGCGCGTGGTCATGGGTGAAGCGGCCCGAGCCGCCCCCGGCCGCCCCCTGGTCGTCAGTGTCTCCAAGGGGCTGGAGCCCGACCGCCTGCAGCCGCTCTCGCGCGTGCTCGCCGACCTGTTCGGGGCAGCCGCGGCGGTCGCCGTGCTCTCGGGGCCCTCGTTCGCCGAGGAGGTGTACCGGCGCCAGCCCACCGCCGTGGTCGCCGCGGCGCGAGACGAGAGTGTGGCCCGGCGCGTCCAGCAAGTGTTCGCCACCACGCAATTCCGCGTGTATACCACGACCGACGCCATCGGTGTCGAGCTGGGCGGCGCGCTCAAGAATGTCATCGCGGTCGCCGCGGGGATCCTCGAGGGCTTGGGATTGGGATACAACACCCGGGCGGCCGTGATCACGCGCGGCCTCGCGGAGATCACCCGATTGGGTGTCGCGCTCGGGGCGAACCCCCTGACGTTCGCCGGGCTTGCCGGGATGGGCGACCTCATCCTCACGGCCACCGGCGCCTTGTCGCGTAACCGCAGTCTCGGCGTCGCCATCGGGCAGGGGCGGACCGTCGAGCAGGCGCTCGCCGGGAAGCAGTCGGTCGCGGAAGGCGTCAACACCGCCCGCGCCGCCGTGGAGCTCGGCCGGCGCCATGGCGTCGAGCTGCCGATCGCCGAGCAGGTCGCCGAGGTCCTGTTCCGCGGCAAGGCGCCGCGGCAGGCGATTGCCGACCTGATGGAGCGGGACCTCAAGGCGGAGCAGTGGCGATGAGCGCCCCCCATCCGGTTCAGGAGTTCTTCTCGATTGGGGAGGTCTGCCAGCTCACCGACCTGAAGCCGCACGTGCTCCGCTATTGGGAGAGCCAATTCCGGTTCCTGAACCCCGCCAAGAACCGCTCCGGGAACCGCGTCTACCAGCGTCGCGAAATCGAGCTCATCATGCTGGTCAAGCACCTGCTGTACACGGAGAAGTACACCATCGAGGGCGCGCGGCAGAAGATCGAGCAGTACCGGCGCAGCGGGGAGCTCAAGCCGGAGGCGCGGCGGGCCCTGGCGACCGAAACGGTGCGCGATCTGAAAACCGAGATCAAGGCGATCCTCACGATTCTCGAGGGGGCGGCAGCGTCCAATGCCGGCTCGCGCTGACGCGCGCCGCGCGCTCGCCCTCGTCATCCCCGCCTATCGCGCCGCGGCGACGGTCGGGGACGTCGTCGCTCGGGCCCGTCGGGCCGCGCCGGGAGCGCGGTGTTACGTGGTGGACGATGGGTCGGAGGACGGCACCGCGGCGGCTGCCCGCGCCGCCGGGGCCGAGGTCGTCACTCATGCCGCGAATCGGGGGAAGGGCGTTGCGTTGGCGACGGGCATCGCCCGCGCCGTGACCGATGGCGCCGCGACCATCGTGACGCTCGACGCCGACGGCCAGCACCCGCCGGAGGAGATCCCCAAGCTCGTGGATCCCGTGGACCGCGGCGTCGCCGACTTGGTGCTCGGGGCGCGGGCCCGATCCAGCGGGATGCCGCTGGCGCGGCGGTTCACCAACTGGGTCTCCGCCGCGCTCGCCGCCCGCGTGGCTGACGCGCCCGTACCGGACGCCCAGACCGGTTTCCGGGCCTTCACCCGCGCATTAGCGCTCGCGGTGCGGCCAGGCGAGTCCCGCTACGACTACGAGACGGCGTTCCTGCTCGACACCCTGACCGCCGGCTATCGAGTCACGTCGCTGGCCGTTCCCACGGTGTACAACGATCAGCCGAGCCATTTCCGGCGCATCGCCGATACGTGGCGCCTCGCGCGCGTGTTCTCGCGTCACGGGCGGCGGATCCTGCTCGGCGGTGGGGGTGGGCAGGGCGCATGAAAATCCTGATCTCGAACGACGACGGCATTCTCGCGCGCGGGCTTGAGCTGCTGGCGAGCGTGTGCGCCGAGGTGGGTCAGATCACCGTGGTCGCGCCCGACCGCGAGCAGAGCGCCACATCACATTCGCTGACCCTGCACCGGCCGCTGCGCGCCATCCGCCGCGCCGACGGCGCCTTCCAAGTGGACGGCACACCGACTGATTGTGTGCTGCTCGGGCTGGGATCTCTCGTGGGTGAGAAGCCGGACTTCGTGATCTCCGGGGTGAACCACGGGCCCAACATGGGCGAGGACGTGTTGTACTCGGGCACCGTGGCGGCCGCCATGGAGGGACTGGCCGCCGGGATTCCGGGCGTGGCGTTCTCCTACGGCAGCTTCGACCTCGAGCACTTGGAGAGCCACCGCGACGGCCTGAAGCGGATCATCGAACGGATTGTCCGTGTCAGGAACTTCCCCGAGGAGACCCTGCTCAACATCAACCTCCCTCCGATCCCCGGCGCGGAGGTGAAGGGTGTGCGCGTCACGCACCTGGGGAGCCGCGTCTTCCAGGAGGAGATCGCGCGGATGAAAGACCCCTGGGGTCGCGAGATCTACTGGATCGGCGGCGGCCACGCGAAGTGGTCCGGGGATGCCGCCTCGGATTTCCAGGCGGTGCGCGACGGGTATATCTCGCTCACGCCGCTGCATGTGGACCTGACCAACTACAAGCTGCTGGAGGTCGTGGACGAGTGGTTTCGCGGGGATTAGGGGCCGCCGGGGACAGCTTCGGCGGTTATCGCGCCAGACTCGCCGAAACCCTAAGAGTGGCCGGCATCCGCGACCTGGCTGTGCTGCGGGCCGTCGCCGAAACGCCGCGCCACCTGTTCGTGCCGGAGGCCGTCCGGCACCGCGCCTACGAGGATGTCGCCCTGCCGATCGGGGCCGGACAGACGATCTCCCGGCCCTTCACCCAGGCCCGCTACCTCGAGGCGCTGCGGTTGACGGGGCGGGAGAAGGTGCTGGAGGTCGGGACCGGTTCCGGTTACCAGACGGCGCTGCTCGCGGCCCTCGCGGGTCAGGTGTTCAGCGTCGAGCGAGTCCGGGCCCTGGCCGAATCGGCGCAACACGCCCTGAAAGCGGCGGCGGTGCCCAACGTCTCGATCCTGGTGGGGGACGGGACCCTGGGGTGGAGCGCCTACGCCCCCTACCAGGCCATCGTGGTCGCCGCAGGCGGACCGGAAGTGCCGCCCCCCCTCGTCGAGCAGCTGGCCCCGGGTGGCCGGATGCTCATTCCACTGGAGCGAGGCGGTGCCCAGACCCTGACACTCGTGGAGCGCACCGCGGGCGAACTCCGCCACACCCTTCTCGGCGACGCCCGCTTCGTCCCGCTGGTGGGGGAGCACGGCTTCGATGCTTGAGCACTTCGTCCGTTGGCTCCTCGACCGGTTTCGCGATGTCGGCTACCCCGGGATCGTCGTCCTGATGGCGATCGAGTCTTCGATCTTGCCGCTCCCCAGCGAGCTGGTGATGCCGCCGGCGGGGTATCTGGTTGCCAAGGGGGAGATGAGCTTTGTCCTGGCAGTCGCCTGCGGGGTTTTGGGCTCGATCCTGGGCGCAATGGCCAATTACGGATTGGCCCTGTGGCTCGGCCGGGCCTTCGTGCGCAGGATGGGGCGCTACGTGCTGGTCTCCGAACGCGGCCTCGACCGCTCCGAGCGGTTCTTCGCCGATCACGGGGAAATCAGCACGTTTCTGGCCCGGATGCTGCCCGTCGTACGCCATCTCATCTCGCTGCCGGCGGGGCTCGCGCGGATGCCGCTGCGGCGGTTCGTGGTGTTCACGGGGTTGGGAGCGGCGGTGTGGTGCACGATCCTGACGTGGATTGGGTGGTTCATCGGGAAGAAGGAGGACCTGCTGCTGAGCGCTTTAGACGACGAGGCGAAGCGCTACGCCGGCCGGGCAATGGTGATCCTGCTCCCGATTCTGGCGGCTGTGGCGGTCGCCTACGTCGTGTGGCGCCGCCGCCGGGCTCGCCCACCCGGCAGCGCGTGACCCGTGGCACGGGCGCGGTTCGTGGTGCAGGGCAGAGTCCAGGGTGTGGGGTTCCGGTGGTTCGTATTGCGAGAGGCGAGGCGGCTGGGGCTCATCGGCGTGGCCCGGAACCTCGCGGATGGGACAGTGGAAGTGCTGGCGGAAGGCCGGGACGAGGCGGTCGCCGAACTGGCGCGCGCGCTCAGCCGAGGGCCATCAATGGCACAGGTCGAACGTGTTGATAAGTCAGATCTTCCACGTGAGGTCAATCTACCGAACTCGTTTGAGACTGATTAGTTGACTACCATATCTCAAGTTTCTCTCGACGCCATCAGATCGGCGATCCGGGACGTGCCCGACTTCCCCAAACCGGGCATCATGTTCAAAGATATCACCCCGCTGTTGATAGACGCGAAGTTGTTCGCCGGCGCGGTGGAGCGGATGGCGGCCCCGTACCGTGGTGAGGGGATCACCCGTGTGGTGGCGATCGAATCGCGCGGGTTTCTGCTCGGCGCCCCGATCGCGGTCGCGCTCGGCGCCGGCCTCGTGCCGATCCGCAAGCCGGGCAAGCTCCCCGCCGCACGGGAGCGGGTGGAGTACGCGCTCGAGTACGGGACGGACGCTGTCGAAATCCATAGGGACGCGCTCGCGCCGGGGGACCGGGTGCTGCTGGTGGACGACGTGCTCGCCACGGGAGGAACCGCGGCAGCGGCCGGGAGACTGGTTGGCGCGCGCGGGGTCGCGTTGGTGGGCTATGGCTTCCTCATCGAGCTCGCGTTCTTGGGCGGCCGCGCCCGGCTCGGCGATGCGCGGATCGAGGCCTTGCTCCGATACAGTTAAGTCCCCTAAGTTTCACAGGTTACGCCCCTGTAGCTCAGGTGGATAGAGCGGCGGTTTCCTAAACCGTAGGCCGGGCGTTCGAGTCGCCCCAGGGGCGCTGGGGCCGTGGGGTACGCGAGTTCACCGGTTCGAGACGAGGAACGAGACGAGATGGCGACTTCGGTGAGGACGCCGGGCTCGGCGGCGGCGGCCGCAGCGGAGAACCCGATTGTTGCGGCCCTGACGGGGTGGATCAAGGGTCACAAGCAAGCCGTCTCGTGGATCGTGACGCTGATGGTCGTCGCTGCCGGACTGGGCGGCTGGAGCCTGATGTCGAGCCGCCAGACCGAGGCGCGCGCCGCGCGGGATCTCGTGGGCGCGAGGCTGGCGTTCGAGTCGCGCAATTATCCGCTCGCCGGGAGTGAGCTGTCCCGTATTGCTGAGAACTATTCCGGTACACGAGCGGCTGAGGAGGCGACGCTGCTCCTGGGGCAGGTTCGTCTCGCGCAGGGCCAGAGCCAGCTGGCGGTTCAACAACTCGCCAAGTTCGCCCCGGGGGCCTCGCGTCAGTACAAGGCCCAGGCCTACGGGCTCCTCGGCGCCGCCTACGAGAATCTCGGGCGACCGCGGGAAGCTGCGGCTGCTTACGAGGATGCCGCCAAGGCCTCGGGGATGCCGTTTCTGCGCGGGCAATACCTATCCGATGCCGGCAGGGCCTGGGTGGCGGCGGGGGACACGACCAAGGCTCTGGCGGATTACCATGAGATCGTAGCGAAGCTGGATTCGGTGGCGACGGCGGTGGAGGCCAAGGTACGCATCGGCGAGCTGACGAAGGGGGTCGGGGTACCGTAGGCAAGGTAGGTCGGCACATAAGTCTACTTCGTATAAGAGATGTTATGTTAAGTTAAGATGTGGGTGAATGTGGAGAAATACGTCAGCTTAGGACCCCCCTGAACACGATCCTCGCTTCCCCAATCAGCCAGACATCTCCGTAATCTCCGCCCAGACGTCGAGTCGCTCGGACTTCCAGACGCTGGGCACTGCGCGTGTGGATGACCGTGGGGAGCCGGGAAAGTCCCCAGAGGTCCAGCGTGCAGGCGGCCGCTACCGACCCGGTCCCACAGGCCAACGTTTCGGCCTCCACGCCCCGCTCGTAGGTCCGCATGCGCCATTCCCCGGTTCCGGCTGCCGGACTCAGGAAATTGACGTTGGCACCGTCCGGGCCCAGGGCCGGGTGAGCACGCAATTCCCGCCCGCGGGCTATCAAGTCGACCTGGTCGACGTCGTCCACGGAGAGGATCAGGTGTGGCACCCCGACCAACGCCAGGGCCAGGCGGCGCTCACCGGCAGCGAGGTTGATCTGTTGTAGCTCCTTGGGGGCTGCCACGGGGGTGAGTTGGAGTTCAGCGCGATCTGGCGCGGCCGCCAATCGGCTGTCATAGGTGCCGGCATCGGTCTCCAGGCGCACGCTGCCGCCCGTGGCCAGGCCGAGCGGGCCGGCGAGCCGCGTGCTGCACAGGGCCGCGTTCCCGCACAGTGCGGCCCGGGACCCGTCGCTGTTGAAGTAGATCATCCGGACGCAGTCCGGGCCGGACCCTGGCTGGAGGAACACTACCCCATCGGCTCCGACGCCGGTCCCGCGCGCGCAGGTGGCCCGGATGTCGGCGGCACTCCACTCCTCCGGCGCCGAGATTCGCCCGTCGACCATGACGAAGTCGTTCCCCGACCCCGTCATCTTGTGGATGGGCAGGCCCGCTAAATGCGGCGAAACCACGCCATCAGTCGAAGCCGCGGCACGATCCACACGGCTTCCCGCACGATGGCCCGGTTCATCTTGCTCTGTCCCTCGGTCCGGTCCACGAACACGATGGGGATCTCCGACAGCTTGAACCCTTTTCTCCATGCCCGAACGCTCATTTCGATCTGGAAGGCGTAGCCGTTGGAGCGGACCTTGCTCAAGTCCACGCCCTCGAGGACGCGGCGGCGATAGCACTTGAATCCGCCGGTCAGGTCCCAAATCCTGAGCCCGGTGACCCACCGGGCGTAGACGTTCGCAAAGTACGATAACAGGAGCCGGCCCATCGGCCAGTTGACGACCGTCACCCGCCCCGCGAGGTAGCGGCTGCCGAGCACGAGGTCAGCGTCCTGAATGGCCTTGAGAAACTCGTTTAAGTGCGCCGGGTCGTGGGAGAAGTCGGCGTCCATCTCGAAGAAGTATGCGTAGTCCCGCTCGAGACCCCACTTGAACCCGGCGAGGTAAGCGGTCCCCAGCCCCTGTTTCCCTGTTCGATGCAGGACGTGCACGCGCGGGTCCTCGACGGCCAGCCCCTCCGCCAGCTGTCCAGTGCCGTCCGGGGAGTTGTCGTCGACGACGAGCACTTCGAGCCGGGGGTCTTGGGCCAGGACTTGAGGCACGAGGTGCGTCAGGTTGACCGCCTCGTTGTAGGTCGGGATGATGACGAGGGCTTTCTCAGCCACTCCGCCCCCACCTCCGCGCCGTGGGGGGCGCCACCAGGCCAATCGCCAACACCAGCAGCGCCGCCCAGGTGATGTGGAGCCCGAGACGGTAGTCCCGCGGGTCGTAGACGAGCTCGATGTGGCTGGCACCCTCGGTGAGCGGTACGAGGATCAGCGTCTGATCGCCGCGCAAGACCTGGCCCGGCCGACCGTCCACGGTCGCCCGCCAGTCTTTGTACCAGTTTTCGGCGACGAGGAGGTAGCTCCCCGCCTGCGCAGCGGGTTGGATCGCGATGCTCATCTTCCCCGGCTCCCAGGCCTGAACCGTGGCTTTCGATCGGCTCGGCTGCGGCAGACTGGTCACCGGAAGAGGGTTGTAGCGCTCGCTGGTATCGATGAGCGCGAGCCGGTCGAAGTCCATGCGCGGATCGATCAAGGTGCCCAGGACCTCCGCGGGCGTCCCCTTGGCGAGCACGGGTACGATGCGCGCGTAGGGGGGGCTCGAATCCGCCTCGTAGAGGTACCCGGGCCGGTCGGCGGAGGTATGCACGGGACCCAGCACGCGGTGGTAGCCCGGAAGGGTCACGGTGTCGGGGAGAATGAAGAAGCGCACGGCCATCAGACGCCACAGCTGGGGATGGTTCGCGTACTTCATGAGCTCGTCGAAGGCGCGCAGCTCGAATCCGTGGTAGCCCAGGAGCTGCGGGATATCGTGCCGCATCAACGTGGCGCTGCGGTAGACGCCGGGGTCGAGCACGCGGTATGGCAGCGGGACGCCCTTGAGGTGAGCGACGATCGGGTCGACTGCGTATTCCTCCTGCTCGGGCCGGCTCCATTGCCAGAATCCGCGGGCGGCGCGCCACAAGTCCGCACCGACTATGAGGAAGATCGCAAACGAGAAGGCCGGCGCGGTCAGGCGACCCTGGGCGAAAGCGAGGACCGCGCCGGCGAGGGCAGCCAGAGCTAGCGCACTGCCCACGGCGCCCCAGCGGATGCCTTCTTGGGCCGCCGCTGCCGCGCCGGCGCTCTGAGGATTGGGGTGGGCGTAAGCGGTGGCGATCGCACCAAACGTCCCGACGAGACCCAGGAGTGCCAACACCACGGCCGCGACGACGGCGCGGGTCGCCATCCGCTTCCCTTCCCCGCGCTCGAGGCGCTCCGCCCCGCAGGCCGCGAGGACGGCCGTGGCCAACGCGACGACGAAGGACGCCATGCCGGGGGCCCGCGTCTTGTTCACATAGGGGACGATCGCGTACCACAGCCGGTAGAAGGGCGTCGCCCCACCCAGGGCGATGAGGAGGAACAGTACGGCGATCCCGGCGAACCATTTCACGAGGCGTCGTCGCGGGCTGCCCAGCCCGAACAGGGCGAGAGCGATGACGGGGAGACCCAGGTATTCGCTGTGGAGCTTGAGCGTGTTGGGTCCGTAGTAGGTCTCCTTCGCGCCCGCAAAGCCCGAGAGGAACAGCTCCGGCACGTGAATCCAGGGGATCCCGTACGAGCTGGACCACTCGAAGCCCGCCGCCTGGGCCCGTGGCGAGTACGGGACATAGTGGGTGAAGGGCAGCACCTGCACCATCGAGAGGGCGAATCCCACAACGACGGCCGCCGCGGCGAGCGCCAGGCCGGTCCAGCGCTGGGAGACTGTGAGCCCGTGCGGCTCCCCAAACGCGAGATACAAAGTGAAGATGCCGGCGGCGATGAGACTGTATTGCGTGGCCTGGTATTGCGGCGACAGCAGCGCGAGGCCTACGGCGAGGCCGAGCAGCGCGAATCCTTCCCAACGGCGGCGCCGGACTCCCAGCACCAGCCCGATGAGCATCACCGGCAGCAGCGCCGTGACGAACAGTTTGCCGTCGTGCCCCGGGCTCGCGTACGAGGCGACGACGCCGGCCAGCTGGTAGGCCGTGCCGGCCACGACGCTTCCCACCCACGAGAAGTCGAGCAGGCGCAGCAAGAGGTACATACACAAGCCGGCGAGCAGATAGTGCAAGACAAACGCCAGGTTCACCGCCGTGACGGTGGGCAGGAAGAGTCGCAGCCAGGCAGTGGGGTAGAACAAGTCCCCGAAACCGGCAAAGACCGGGACGCCCCCGACCATCTCGGGATTCCACAACGGCGGGTGACCGGTCGCGCGCCAGTGCTCGGCGCCCCAATACCGGATGGCGTAGCCGGCGAGGAGCTGGTCGCTGCCGGCGAGAAACCTCCCGGTCCACATCGGCAACGACAGAATCGCGATCCACAGGCTCAGGAAACCGCCGGCCACGAGGTGCGGGCGGCGGGGTGCGTACGGCGACGCGGCGGCGGTGCCGGCGACGGTAAGTTTCGGTGCGCTCAACCGCGAGCTCCTGTTCGAGTGACGAGGAACGGGACGGCGGCGCCCAGCTCCGTGATCGTGAGGAGCACGCGCGAGGCGACCGCCAGCGCGACGGCGAGCTTCAGCCCCAGCGGCCCCTGCAATACCAGGACGAACACCGACTCGCGCGGGCCCACCCCGGCCGGCGCGAACACGGCCACCAGGCCAACAAGATATGACAACGTAAAGACGGCGGCCGCCTGCGCCCAGGGCAGCGCAGCATCGGGCGTCAGGCCCCGGGCGAGCCACTGGAACGCGAGACCATAGGCCGCCCAAGCGACGAGGTTCGCCGCGAAGGCAGCGGCCATGGCGCCCACGGGCACGGCAGGCAGCTCCGGGACGGAGCCTGGCAGCAGTCGCTGTAGGCGACGCAGTGCCGGCGGCCAACACAGCACCACCACGCCGGCGAGGGCCCCCGCCCCGGCGATCACGGTGGCCGTCACGAGCCACGACCCTAGCCCCGCGAAGGCCGACGGCGCCACCACGGCCACGAGCACCACCCCGCTCGCGAGCGCCAGCGCCTGGAGGACGATGGCTGCCGCGACCGCCACCGCGGGCGCCACCCCGGCCTGCTGGGCGAGGAAGGCCGCGCCCGCCACCGACCACACTTTGCCGGGAATGTACTTGCCGAGGTTCGCCAGCATACAGATCCGGGCCGCGGGCAGCCACGCGAGCTGCTGGCGCATCGCGACCACGACCCGCCGCCATGCCTCGACCAGGAGCGTGTAGGAGAGCCAGACGAGTGCGAGACTCCCCAGCAGCCATTGCGGGGCGATAGTCCAGTGGACTTCCTGAGCGCGGAACACCCCCCAGTTCCGGATGAGCGCGCGGGCCGCAAGGGCGATCACGGCGATCGCCAGGGCAGCTTGGACAGTCCGCCACACCTGCCGCCTCGCCACGATCATCCCCGAACGGGCCAGGGACGGGTTTCCACGGCCCTGCCCTGCCCGTCTTCCAGCGCGAGCGGCCACCGGGAAGGCGTGTCCGCCACTAGTTCGACGCGGCTGTCCGGCGCGACGCGCGAGGCGCGCACCGCGCGCCGCGCGCGTCGCCACTCGACGGCGGCTCCCAGTGTGGCAACGAACGGCCGGCGCTCGAGCAGTAGCCGCACGAGACGGACGTACGCCTGCGGTGCGCTCGGGTAGCCGAGGGCGGCTGTTTGGTTGGGATGCCAGAGGCCCACCCAGAGACCATCGACGTCCTGCGCAGCCTGAGCGAGCTCGACCGCGTCTGTGATCCAGACCTCGGGGTCCTCCACCCGGCCGTACTTCGTCAGGGCGCGGTCCATCCACACGAGCGGAACCTCGTCGAGTCCCCCGGATGTCTGGTGGGCGGCGTCCCAGGCCGGCACGACGTCGGCGACTCCGAGGCGGAAGCCGTTGCGATCGGCGAAGCCGTACGTCGCGTCGTACTCAAAGCCGGCGGCCAGCATCGCGTGCTGCGTGCCCCCGGGGCGCATCCGCAGGAAGTGCTGCCGCACGCCGCGGGGGGGGACGCCGGCTACGCTGGCGAGGCGCTCGCCCTCGGCGCGGAAGCGCCCCGCGTCCAGCATCGTGAAATAGCTGCCGTGCAGACCGATCTCATGATCCGCCGCCCGCGCGGCATCGAGGATGCGCCGCGCCTCCCGCGACTCCACGCTGTAGGTAACGTCGCCGAGCCGCCACGTCTGCCACGAGGGCGTGGCGGACAGTACGAACCAGGTGGCGGGCACCTTCCCCTCGGCGGCGAGCACCTCCTGCACGCCGCTCCACACGGGGTCGCGTCCGACGGCGCCGAGCGCCGCACCGACCGATCGTGCGGCCAGGCCGAGCTTGCCCTTCCCCACGAGCTCAAGGACGCGCAGCGCGGCGAACGCCGGCCATCCCGCGACTACATCGAGGTCATGTGTCAGGGCGACCGCCCAACGATGTCCGTCGGGCCAGGGCGGGAGGCAGCGAACGGCGCGGCGGCCGGCGGCCCGGAGCGCTGCCGCGCGCAGGTCGCACGCCAGCTGGCTCACGACGGGGTGGCGCTCGCGGCGCGCGCCGACCAGCGGGTTGGCCGCTGCGGGCACGCGGTCGAAGCGGTCGCGTTCGGGGGAGCGTTGCTCGACTTCGGCACCGGCGACGGCCGTCACGTGTCGCAGCGTCCAACGCGGCAGCCGCAGCTCGCCCTCCCCCGTGGCGACGGGGACGCGGCCCGCCAGGAAGGCGCGGAAGTCCTCCCCCGCGCCCGGCGTGTCGTCGAGCTCGAGGCGGACGACATCGGCGGCCGGGTCGTCCACGGGGAGGAGGCGGGTGAGGTCGATGAGCACCTCCAGGCCGAAGCGCTCGTCGGCGCGGAGGCGCTGAACGGGGGTCGCAATCCGGATCACGACCAGCCGGGTGGCGGGGTCAGGACGCGGACGGTGTGCGCCGGCTGTCCGGCCACCACGTGCAGGGGCGGCACGTCTTTCGTGACGACGCAGTTCGCGCCCACGATGGCGCCCCGGCCGACGCGCACGCCGGGGAGGATGATCGCCCCCGCGCCGAGCCAGACATCCGGCTCCAGCACGATCGGCGCCCGGCGCACGGGCGCAAAGGGGCGGATGCGCGACTCGTTCGGGTGCGAGGAGAGCACCAAGGTGACGCGCGGGGCGATGCTGACGCGGTCGCCGATCTCGAGGTTCCCGGAGTCCTCCAGCTCTTCGGCGATGATGAGGTCGTCCGCGATGTAGACGCCCTGGCCGATACGATAGCCGCACCAGCGCAGCAGCCGGACGCGCCACGTGGGGAAGAAGCAGTTCCTGGCCCAGCGCTTCAGGAGCTTCTTGCGGAGCCGCCAGAAGAATCGGCGCACGGTCACCCCAGGTAGCGGTAGAGGCCGGAGCCGAGGCGGGCAAGCGGCGCCGGCAGCCACGACCACAGGCGGGCGGCCAGCGCCAGAACGCCGCGGTCGCGCCGGGTTTGCTGGAGGCCGCCGGCGTCGGGCCAATAATCATATGCCAGCGGCACGGCCTCCGCACCCCAACGCAGCTTGAACTCGGCGAGGGACGCCTGCTCTGGCGCCGCGCGGCCCAGATCGACGACCACGCCCGCCGCTGCTGCCCGGCGGAGCCCCTCCCAGAGGAGAACGTGCGTGGGCCGGAACTCCCGGAGGTACCGCAGGTCGGAGGCGCTGAACGCATACACCCACTCCCGCGGACCCTTGAACATGACGAAGCCGGCCGCGACGCGGCCGTTCGGAACACGCGCGAGGTACAGATCGACCAGACCCGCCTCCTGCAGCCGGCGGCAGGAGCCGAGAAAGAACCGCCGTGGCGGCGCCGGCACGCCGAACGCCTGCTGAACCCGCTCCTCGAGCCGGGCCATCGCGAGCCAGTCCTCGGAGGTCTCTCCGAGGCCCACCGTCACACCCGCTTTCTGGCCCTTGCGGATCCGCTGCTGAGTGCTGGTCACGTGGAGGCGCCTCCACACCGCCTGCTCGCCGCCTGTGGTGGGCACACGGTAGGTCGTGTATCGGGTGCTGCGGACGAACCCATCCGCCACCGGGCCGGCGGTACCGGGTTGTTTGATTTCGACGCGTTTGAGGCCCCGCTGGCCCGCGAGCTCGCGTGCGGCGGCAGCCAACGCACGCGCGACCGCCGGGTCGCGGGTCATCGGGCCAGCGATGAAGCTGAAGGGGAAACTCACCAGCCGAGCCGCCCCGATGAGCGCCGGGACCTCGGCGAGTGCGAGCGCTCCGGTGAGCGCACCCTCCCCCGCCGCGAGCCAGTGCACGCGGTAGGCGAAG
>Ga0209158_1000375_pt1 | contig 34360 bp, 37 predicted proteins | sample GraSoiAngelo_140_FD_185897 | JGI IMG/M metagenome (GOLD analysis project Ga0209158, IMG submission 185897) | Grasslands soil microbial communities from the Angelo Coastal Reserve, California, USA - 14_0929_12_30cm (SPAdes) (version 2) | ecosystem: Environmental > Terrestrial > Soil > Grasslands ...
CGCATCCAGCATGACCTTGTGGCCCCGAATTAGGAATATGGCCCGCTCGATCTGCTCGGTTGGTATGAGGTCCTTCATTGTGCACTTTGACACCGGCTCTTTTGCTAAAGTTACTTGGGTGTATTGACGCGGGCGGCGGACGGCGCGCCGTATCCGGCGAGATACAGGCGAGGAGATTCAGGCCCGAATCGCCCGAGCGAGATCGGCGGAACTCGCCCCGAGCACGAAGAGGGAGCTGACGAGCAGGTCCATGGAAACGGAGGGGTCGCCCGCCTCCATCTTGGCAACGCGGGACTGGCTGGAGCGCAGCCGCTTCGCGAGCTCGACTTGCGACACTCCGCGCCGCTGTCGCCGATCGCGCAGAGTCCGACTCAGGGCCAGCTTCATCTCGATGAGCGCGGCATCGGCGTCCGACAGGCCCAGAAAGTCCTGCACCGACCCGACAGCCCATCCGGCCGCTTTGAGTTTCTCCCGCTTGCTCTTCTTCATATCTCCCCCTCCCGCTCGTCCGCCCTTTCCGACTACTATATGTCAGATGTGACATAGTGTCAAGAAGATCGTCGATCGCGACCTTGAACAGTAGACACAGCAGCCAAGAGAAAAGTTACTCTGCGTTATGGGCGGGGCGCGCGGAACGAAAAGGATACAGGGGGTGGGAGGCGGCGCGCGGTATGGCTTAAGAGCGGGTCCTGCAATGCCATTATCAAACCCTTCGAGAGTTACGTCAAGAAAGAGCGCTAAAAGGCGATTGACACCTCAGGCGTTATTCGCATAAGATGCGAATTCGCTAAATCATTAACCCCCTCACCCTGGCCCTCTCGGGGAACCCGTTGCTCCCCGGAATGCAACGGGTCATGGGGAGAGGGAAATAAGAGAGGAAACATGGCGATCCGCATCGGCATCAACGGGTTCGGGCGCATCGGGCGTAACGTGCTGCGCGCGTCCCTGGGCGATCCGGCCCTGGAATTCGTCGCGATCAACGACCTGACCGACGCCAAGACCCTCGCTTATCTATTGAAGTACGATTCGATCCACGGCGTGCTGGATGTCCCGGTCGAGGCCAAGGACGACTACCTGATCGTCGACAGCCGGCCCATCAAGATCCTGGCCCTCAGGGACCCGAAGGACCTCCCGTGGCGCAGCCTCGGCGTGGACTACGTGATCGAGTCCACCGGCCGTTTCACGAACCGGGACGACGCCGCCAAGCATCTCGCCGCCGGTGCCAAGCGGGTCATCATCTCGGCGCCGTCCAAGGACGCAGACGTCACGCTCGTCCTGGGGGTCAACGAGAAGGTCTACGATCCGAAGGCGCACCAGGTCGTCTCCAACGCCTCGTGCACGACAAACTGTCTCGCGCCGGTGGCCAAGGTCTTGCTGGAACGGTTCGGCATCAAGCACGGCCTCATGACCACGATCCACTCTTACACGAACGACCAGCAGCTCCTGGACCTGCCCCACAAGGACTTGCGGCGGGCGCGGGCGGCGGCCGTCTCGATGGTTCCCACGAGCACCGGCGCGGCCAGGGCTCTGCACCTCGTGCTGCCCCAGCTCAAGGGCAAGCTGGACGGTATGGCCATCCGGGTGCCGACGCCGAACGTGTCGATGATCGACCTGACGGTGGAGCTGGAGAGCGACGCGACGCCTGCCGACGTCAACGCCGCCTTCCGCACGGCCGCCCAGGGTCCCCTCCAGGGCATCCTGCAGTATTCCGAGGATCCGGTGGTGTCGGTGGACATGAACGGGAATCCCCACTCGTCCATCGTGGACGCCCCGCTGACCACTGGGCTCGACAAGCGCATGGTGAAGGTCATCGCCTGGTACGACAACGAGTGGGGCTACTCGTGCCGGGTCCGGGATCTGATCAAGTACCTGGCGTCTCGCGACTGACCACCCAGCCGCTCCGCATGCATCTGAACAAAGTCACCATCGAGGACCTGCCTCTCCGGGGCAAGCGCGTCATCATCCGCGCGGACTTCAACGTACCGCTGGACGAGAGCGGCCACATCACGGACGATACCCGCATCCGGGGTACCCTCCCGACCATCAACTACGCGGTGGACGAAGGCGCGCGGGTGATCCTGTGCTCCCATCTGGGGCGCCCCAAAGGGAAGGTGGACCCGCGCCTGAGCCTGGCCCCCGTCGCGCGCCGTCTCCAGCGCCTGCTCGGCAAAGAAGTCCTTTTCGCGGAGGACTGCATCGGCGCGCAAGCCGAAATGCTGGTGAACAAGATGAAGCCGGGCGACGTCCTCCTGCTGGAGAACCTCCGGTTCCACGCCGGCGAAGAGCAGAACGACGAGCAGTTTGCCAAGGCGCTGGCCTCGCTCGCCGACGTCTTCGTCAACGACGCCTTCGGCGCCGCCCACCGCAACCACGCCTCCGTCTCAGGCATCACGAAATACCTCCCCATGGCCGGGGCCGGCTTCCTCATGCGCAAGGAGATCGAGTACCTGGAGGGCGCCGTGGCCGACCCCATGCGCCCCTTCGTGGCCATCCTGGGCGGAGCCAAGGTGTCCGGCAAGATCGGCGTGATTGAAAACCTCGGGAAGAAGGTGAACAAGGTCATCATCGGCGGCGGTATGGCGTTCACCTTCCTTAAAGCCATGGGCCTTGAGGTCGGCAACTCGCTCGTCGAAGAGGAGATGCTCGCGTTCTCCAAGGAGATCTACGAGCACGCGGTCGGCCGGGGGGTGAAGTTCTACCTGCCTGTGGATTGCGTCGTGGCGATCAGCCCCAGCACTGGGGAGGAGACCAAAATCGTCACGTCGCAGGAGATCCCCAAGGGATGGTACGGCCTCGACATCGGCCCGGCCTCCGTCAAGTTGTTCACGGAAGCGCTCGGCAACGCCAAGACCATCCTCTGGAACGGCCCCATGGGCCTCTTCGAGAACGACGCCTACGCGCGCGGTACGATGGCGGTGGCCCACGCAGTCGCCGATGCCTACGCGCTGACCATCGTCGGAGGAGCCGACACAGCGCTGGCGGTCCACAAGGCGGGCGTGTCCGAGAGCATGTCCTTCATCTCCACCGGCGGCGGCGCCGCACTCGAATTGCTGGAAGGCAAGGCACTGCCGGGCATCGCCGCCCTGCCCAGCAAACCGACCTGATCACCGTCCCCACAGGTCCCATGACCCCACGCCCGCGGCTGATCGTCGGAAACTGGAAGATGCACAAGACGATCCCGGAGGCCGTGGGACTCGTTGAGCGCCTGGCTGATCTGCTGAAGAAGTCTCCACCCACGAACGTCACCATCGTCATTGCTCCTCCGTTCACAGCTCTCTCAGCCGTCGCATCGGCATTAACAGCGCATGGGCTCTTCGAGGTCACGGGAGGGGGGGCCAGCAGGCCGGGGCCCCCTCCCGTTTTCATAGCCGCGCAGGACATGCACTGGGAAGACGCCGGCGCGTACACGGGGGAAATCTCGCCGCTGATGCTCAAAGATCTGGGCTGCCGCTACGTGATCGTCGGCCATTCGGAACGGCGCCGCTCTTTCGGCGAGACCGACGCTCTCGTGCAGAAGAAGGTGCGGGCCGCGCTGCGCCACGGATTGCGGCCTATCCTCTGCATTGGCGAGACGTGGGACCAGCGCGCCCGCAATCAGACCGAGTCGGTGCTGGCTCCTCAATTGACGGAGGCGCTGACGGGCGTTGACAAGGACCATGGCACGGAGGTCGTGATCGCCTACGAGCCGGTCTGGGCGATCGGGTCCGGCCAGCCCGCCACGCCCGCGCAGGCCCGCGAGGCGCACCGGCACATTCGAGCGCGGCTCACGGCGCTGTGGGGGCACGAGACAGGTGGGCGCGTGCCGATCCTCTACGGAGGGAGCGTGACGCCCGAGAACATCGGCGAGCTGCTCGCCATCCGCGAAGTGGATGGCGCGCTCGTCGGCGGAGCTTGTCTCGATCCCGCCCAGTTTGCTAGAATCCTTGCCGTCGCCAGTTCCGCTCAGGCGTAGGAGCATGCCATGTTCACAGCCCTGATCATCCTCCACGTGCTGGTCGCCTTCATCATGGTCGGCGTGATCCTGCTTCAATCCGGGAAGGGAGCGGAGATCGGGGCCGCCTTCGGCGGGTCCAGCCAGACCATCTTCGGCGCGCGTGGCGCCAGCACGTTCCTGGGCAAGCTGACCGCCGTGACGGCGACGATCTTCATGCTCACCTCGCTGTCGCTGGCGATCATGTCCAAACAGCGGAACTACTCCTCGACCATCGGCTTGGACAAACCGCCTGCGTCAGCTCCGGCGGCGCCTTCGCCGGCTTCGGATTCCCCGGCGCCAGCTCAATCCTCTCCTACACCAGCGCCCGCTGCGCCGGCCGCAGCCGATCCGGCCAATCCGCCTTCCTCGCCTGCCCCGGCCCAACCATAACGACAGTCTCTACTTCCTTATGCGGTTTGCTTTGCACTCACGCCGCGGCTAGAATCCCCGCACTCAGTGGGCCCTGGAAGAATCGTGAGGAGTTCCGATGCCCGAGTCTCCGATCTGCACGTACTGCCGGGAGCCGATTGACACGCAGACGGAGAATTACGTCATCCCGAACAAAGATTCAGCGGAGAATGAATCGGAGTGGGAATACATCCACCTGGACTGTTACAGCAAGGGCCTGCCGGACTGATCAGCCCTCGTCCCGCCGGCGCAGCTACAAGGGCGAGAGCCAGGAGGCATGCTTCGCATCGCGTCCGAGCACGATGTCGAAGAAGGCGGATTGTAAATCGCGGGTGACAGGGCCCGGCTTGCCAGTGCCCACGGTGCGGTCGTCCACCTCGCGGATCGGCGTCAGCTCGGCGGCCGTGCCGGTCATGAACACTTCATCGGCGATGTAGAGCTCGTCGCGGGTGAACCGTTCTTCCACCACCGTCAGGCCGCGCTCGCGGGCGAGCTGCATGATCGAATTGCGCGTGATCCCTTCGAGGATCGAGGTCAGCGGCGTGGTCTTCACGATGCCATTGCGCACCAGGAAGATGTTTTCCCCCGTGCCCTCGGAGACGTAGCCCTCGGGGTCCAGTAGGATCGCCTCGTCGTACCCGCCGGCCTTCACCTCGCGCTTGGCCATGATGGAGTTGACATAGTAGCCGGAGATCTTGGCCCGCGTCAGGCTGACGTTCACGTGGTGCCGGGTGAAGGAGGACACCTTCGCCCGGATGCCGTTCTTCAAGCCCTCTTCGCCGAGATAGGCGCCCCACGGCCAGGCCGCGATCGCCACCCGGATCGGGTTCTCGGGCACATAGAGCCCCATATCGCCGTGGCCCACGAAAACGATGGGCCGGATGTAGCATGCATCGAGCCGGTTCACGCGGACGGTTTCCCGGATGGCGTCCGCGATCTCCTTCTTCCCGTACGGAATCTGCAACAGGCAGATATGGGCCGACGCAAACAGCCGGTCCACATGCTCATTGAGGCGGAAGATGGCCGAGCCCTGCTTACCCTTGTAACACCGGATGCCTTCGAAGGCGGACAGGCCGTAGTGGAGGCTGTGCGTGAGGACGTGGACCTGGGCGTCCTTCCAGGGCACGAGCTTCCCGTCCAGCCAGATCTTTTCGGATTCCTTCAACACGAGCGCATGATAGCAGCGGGTCAGGACCTTGTCAAACGACTGAGCGCGACCCGACGCCTTGCATCGCGCTGCCCATCAACGTACACTCCGAGCCACACCGTCCGACCGACGCGGAGAAGCCATGGCACCGAAAAAGAGGCGGACGCAGCAACGACCGGCGCGAAAGATGCCGGCCCGGAAAAGGGCTCACGTGACTGCGGCAAGCCCGGCAAAGACTGACGACCGCCGGCTGGCCGAAATCTCGGAAACCCTGGACATCATGCTGCCGGAACTGACCGCCCGCATCGCCGCGGTAGAGCACCTCTTGGTCGAGAAGGAAATCTGTGACCGCGAGGAACTCCTCGAAGCACGGGAGTTCGTGGACGAGCGCCCTCGGGGCGGGTTCGCCGGGGAACAACAGGACTGATTAATGGTGGCTGGCGGTCCTCAGTGCTTGGGCTCTGGCCATGGCCCTTCTCGATGCGACTAACTTCCCTCGGGCACGTGCTCTCTGCAACAGCAATTCAGCCACTTGCTCGCGGAGGGAAACTTTCTCCTGTCTGTGCAGGCTCGCGCACTCGGATCGGGTGAGACCTGTCCAAGCGCCTCCCTTTCTTGCCCGCTTGATGCGGTGCTCGAGGGATTCCCGGATTTGTTTGCCGAGCATGTTAACGAGGGATGTTAAGGCCAGCTCTCGGAACTGAAGCTCGGCTTGTTCTGCTGCTCTGTCGTGCAGGGTCTTGCCAAACATAGACCCATTATACTTCATTGGAGAATGCCGTGCCTTTCCTTGACTTGCACCGCCGCCGTGTGTTAGAAAACGGCCCTCTCACACAAGCTGAGATCAAACGGGGCATCAGGCGATGTACGCGATTGTCGAGACAGGGGGTAAGCAGTACCGGGCGACGCAAGGCATTGTTTTGCAAGTGGAAAAAATGGCCGGCGCGGTGGGCGCCACCGTCACCCTGGACAAGGTACTGCTGATCTCCGGCGAGGGGACCACCACGATTGGCACACCCGTCATCCCCAAGGCGAAGGTCACCGGCGAGATCGTGGCGCAGGGCCGGACACCCAAGATCATCGTGTTCAAGAAAAAGCGCCGCAAGGCGTATCGCCGGACACGCGGGCACCGGCAGTCGTTCACCAGTGTCAAGATCACCGGAATTTCTGAGGGCTAGTCATGGCGCACAAAAAAGGACAGGGTTCCTGTCGGAACGGGCGGGACAGCAACCCGCAGTATCTCGGCGTCAAATGCTTCGGCGGCGAGGTCGTGCCGGGGGGGAGCATCATCGTCCGCCAGCGCGGCACGCGGATTCACCCGGGCTTCAACGTTGGCAGAGGCAAGGATGACACGCTGTACGCCAAGATCGCCGGCGTCGTGAAGTACGAAGGCCCGAAGGAACGGCGTCGCGTCAGCGTGTATCCGGTGGCGCCCCAAGTCCAGGCTGCCGCAGCCTCTTAACCTCTTTTTCTCTTTGATCACCAGGCCCCTTGCTCCAATGAAGGAGCAGGGGGCTTTTTTATTGCGTCTTAGGATACAGTGAGGAATGTCCACGACTGCGGAAGTCCGGTGGTTCTTCGAAGGCCAGGTTCCTGACGAAATAGAACAATGGTTCTGCCGCAGCAACCTGGCGCTCAAAGCGGCGCCCCGCGAGGACCACTATCTGCTGTTTCCGGCCGTTCTGGGCCTGGGACTCAAGATGCGCGAAGGGAGGCTGGAGGTGAAGTCTCTCATCAAAACGCTCGGTGTGCGTAGCTTCACGGCGGACGTCGCCGGCAACGTCCAGGTGTGGAAAAAGGAAGCCTATGGCGAACCGGCGGTCACGGAATTTGAGCGGCTGCGAACAAGCGCGCCCCATCTCTGGATCGCGGTGAGGAAGGAACGGACGCTCCGGAGGTTCTCTCTCGAAGACGCCAGCATCGGTGAAGTGCCAGCCGACAGGGTCTTCCTTCGCGATGGCTGCAACGCCGAGTTAACGATGATCACGGTGGGCGGGTCGGCGTACTGGAGCTTCAACTTCGAGGCGTACGGGAATCCCTCACGGGTTGCGGACTTCTTGCAACAGGTGGCGATTCACGTCCTGAAAGACGAACGGCGGCCACGTCAATTCAAGACGAGCGCTTCCAGCGCTGACGCCTTCTCGGCTCAGCATTCCTGCTCATACCCCGAATGGCTGGAGAAGCTGACCAAGAAGGGATGAACGCGCAGCCTACTGTTGCTTGCGTTCCTTCTGCTCTAACTGCTGGCCGCGCGGGATATCCTTGGGCTCGTAGTGGCCGGGCACGTACTCATAAACCGAGCGCAACACCAGGACGATCCCGGCGCCGATGAGGGAAACCACCAGCATGACGATCACCCATTTCCCGTTGCGCCGGTACCAGGCGCGCAGCGAACGTGGCATTTCCAGTGCCTCTCCCTTCACCCTTTAGGGTGTTGCTAGTATACCGTATGATCCACGGATTACAAAACAAAGACGCTTAGAGGGAATTTGCTTTGTAAGTCCTTGAGATTTACACTGTCTACGCTTTTGAATGAGCGGGTGGCGCCGAGTGGGACTGGGACGGAGCGCAGCGCGACTTGCTTGCTTCTGAGCGGAGCGCGAGCACGTCCGGGTGGCTCGGCGACAGGACCCGCGAATTAAGAAAAAGCTCAGAATGATGGGATCAGACAACGTTTTCATAGCCGGAAATGGAGTCTGCCCCCATTTCTCTTCAACTTTTATTGGATTCGTAAAGGAGCTTACGGTAAGCTAGCTTATGCTTGAAAATCCGTCGTCCAAATATCCTTCTAGCCCGCCTAAGCTCCAAGACCAGCACGGCGGGCTGTCGAATAGCCTCGATGAATTCATGCGCAACACACTTTCCCATCTCATCAAATTTCTATCCCGACTTTCTATTGGCTCTTCCATAGCGCTGATCATAGGTGTTCTTGTAATACTTGTATACACTGGGTATCGCCTCGGACAATCGGGCAATCGGGCTTTGCCGAAAAGTACCGCTGTTCTCAGTGAAAGTGGCAACAAGGTCGCCGAAATGGTCCCTGACACTCAGACGGCCAGAACATTGCAGGAAATGATCGCAAAATATAATCAACTAGAAGCTCAAATCAAGGAACGCGAGAATGTCATCTCCTCTCTGCGCAACGAGATCAAAGAGCTGCAAAGCACACTCAACGCCGAACGAAACAGGAGCGCTGGACTATTCGCCCAGCCAGGTCCTTCAGAGACAACGATAAGCGAGCTACAAAAAGCACGATTAAGTTTGCCACGGCCATTGCGTCACAAAGGCTTCCAAATGCAACTTAGCACCATCATCGCGCCAAAGGGATACCTCATCTGGGCGCCTGAACATGTAACGGAAAATAGCTTCTACATAGACGGAACTCATTATGCTTTGTACAAATGCCTTCAAAAGATCGAGCCAATGGATTTGCTAGGGGAAACGGAACGGAAAAACCTATTCTTCGCAATAACTGCCGGTGATAAGGTTCTAGCACCCGTCCCTTACTTGTACATGCTTCCAGTCGAAGAGGGCAAACATAAGATTAAGATGGAACCTCTTCCCGGGGCAGCAGAGAATAATCCCAAAGAAGCAGTGGTCAAACTTCTTGCAAGGCAAGTCGAGTTCATCGAAATCGATGGAATCGATCTGCTTGGTGAAGAAGGAGGATTTCGCGTCAAGCTGAAAACATTTGACCAGGAAAGTACTGTACAGAGGCTTTCTAAAGTGCTCGAAAGAATGCACGTTGATAACGATTGTCTCTTGGAGGTGCTGACAACGAGATAGCTGCTCGCCCCGTATCTACCCTACCTATTCCTTTACCAGATCCTCTCCGGTTTGCTTTGTCAGTCCTTGGGTTTTATACTCTGTCTACACACTAAGCGGGTGGCGCCGAGCGGGCGCCCCTCTACATGTAGGGGCATCCCTGCGTGGGTGCCCACTGACGGGCGGCCACATAGGGCCGCCCCTACAAAACAGAATGGGAACACCGTGGATTTCGTTGATCAGGTCAAAATTTACGTGAAGGCGGGGGACGGCGGGAACGGGTGCCGGAGCTTCCGCCGGGAGAAGCACGTTCCGCACGGCGGCCCCGACGGCGGCGACGGAGGGAACGGCGGCGACGTCATCCTGGAGGCCACCGAGCGCCTGTCCACCCTGCTCGACCTCCAGTTCCAGCAACACCACGTCGCGAAAGACGGCGGCAACGGCGAAGGGAGCAACCGCCACGGCCGCTCGGCGCCGCCCCACATCATCCGCGTCCCCGTCGGCACCATCGGCAAGCACGTCGAGACGGACGAGGTCCTCGCCGACTTGACCAAGGACGGCCAGCAAGCGATCGTGGCGCAGGGCGGACGCGGCGGACGCGGCAACGCCCGCTTCGCCACCTCGACCAATCGCGTGCCGACCCGAAGCGATCCCGGCACGCGCGGCGAGGAGCGTTGGCTGCAACTGGAGCTGAAACTTTTGGCGGACGTCGGCTTGGTGGGCTACCCCAACGCCGGCAAGTCCACTCTGATCGCGGCCATTTCGCACGCGCGCCCCAAGATCGCCGACTATCCGTTCACAACCCTGGTACCAAACCTCGGTGTCGTGTCCGTGGACGAGGAGCAGAGCTTCGTCGTGGCAGACATCCCGGGCCTCATCGAAGGCGCCCATGAAGGGAAGGGCCTCGGCTTTCAGTTCCTGCGCCACATCGAGCGCACGACATATTTAATGTTCCTGGTGGACATTTCGGAAGGCGTGACGGTGGATCCCGTTGAGAACCTGCAGGCCCTGCGCAAGGAGCTGAAGTTGTTCAACCCGGACCTCGCCAAGAAACCCTATGCGGTCGCAGCCACGAAACTCGACATCGCGGGCAAAGGGGAAAATCTGAACAAGCTGGAGACATACTGCAAGAAGCGTCACCTGCGGCTCTTTCCAATCTCGGCCGTCGCCGGCGATGGCCTGAAGCCGTTGATCCGTCATCTCGGAAAGGTTGTGCATGAATGTCGTCGCAAACATGTAGGGGCGCCCCTATGTGGGCGCCCATCGCAGGGCGGCCACGCAGGGCCGCCCCTACAAAGGGTTTCGTAACACAATGCGGGATCAGATCATTAAAGACGCCAAGCGCCTCGTGCTCAAGGTGGGCAGCCGCCTTGTCGCCTCCAAGGGCCGCGGCCTGAACACCGAGCGCATCGACCAGCTCGCCAGCGAGCTGGCCGCGTTGAAGGCGCAAGGCCGGGAGATCGTGATGGTCTCCTCGGGCGCTATCGTGTGCGGTATCGAGAAGCTGGGGCTGCCGGAATATCCCAAGAGCCTCCCGCACAAGCAGGCGGCCGCCGCCGTGGGCCAAAGCCGCCTCATGTGGGCCTACGAGAAGGCCTTCGAGAAGGTGGGCCAGAAGGTCGCGCAGGTGCTGCTCACGCGGGAGGACCTGGCCAACCGCGCGCGCTTCCTCAACTCGCGCCACACCCTGAACGCGCTGCTCGAGTACGGGGTCGTGCCGATCATCAACGAGAACGACACCGTCGCGGTGGACGAGATCCGCTTCGGCGACAACGACAGCCTGGCCGGCATGGTCGCCCACCTCGTGGATGCCGACCTGCTGGTGATCCTCTCGGATGTCGAAGGGCTCTACACCGAGGACCCGCGCCACAACCCCAACGCCACGCTGATTCCGGTGGTCACCGAGGTGACGACCGAGATCGAGCGGCGCGCCGGCGGGACGACCAGCTTCGAAGGGACCGGCGGGATGCACACGAAGGTTCTCGCGGCCAAGAAGGCCGCGACCTACGGCATCGCCACGGCCATCGTGAGCGGGGAGCAGACGGGCCACCTGACCGCGCTGTTCCATGGGAATCCGGTCGGGACCCTCTTCCTGCCGAAGAGCCAGAAGCTCACGAGCCGGAAGCACTGGATCGGCTACACGGTCAAGGCCAAAGGCCGCCTCACGCTGGACGACGGCGCCGTCGAGGCCCTCTCGCGTAAGGGCAAGAGCCTCCTCCCCTCCGGTATCACAGCGGTGCACGGGGACTTCGAGAGCGGCGACGCCGTCGCCTGCGTGGACAATTCCGGGCGCGAGTTTGCGAAGGGGTTGGTGAACTACTCTTCTGAGGCCATCGGGAAGATCAAGGGATTGAAGACATCCGAGATCCAGAAGACGCTCGGGTACAAAGACTACGACGAAGTCATCCACCGCGATAATTTGGTGATCCTATGACTCTCACCGACTACGTCGTCCAGAAAGCCTCCCGGGCCAAGGCTGCCGCACGGCAGCTGGCGACCCTGTCCACGGTCGTGAAGAACAAGGCGCTCCTCGCCATGGCCGACGCCCTGGAAGCCCGCGAGGCGGAACTGCTGGAGGCCAACAAAAAGGACCTCGCCGGCGCGCGCGGGCTCTCGAAAGCCGCCATCGACCGGCTCACGCTCAACGCGAAGCGCATCAAGGAGATGGCCGTGGGCCTGCGCGAAGTGGCGGCGCTTCCCGACCCCGTCGGCGAAGTGACGAAGATGTGGCGGCGGCCCAACGGGCTGCAAGTCGGCAGGATGCGCGTGCCGATCGGTGTCATCGGCATCATCTACGAGTCCCGCCCCAACGTCACCGCCGACGCCGCCTCGCTCTGTCTCAAGTCCGGCAATGCGGTGGTGCTCCGCGGGGGCTCGGAGGCCATCCAGTCCAACGCCGCGATCGTGAAGGTGCTGAGTGAGGCCGGCGAGAAGCTCGGCATCCCGGCCGGCGCGATCACGTTCATCGACAACCCAGACCGCCAGGTCTCCGCCCTGCTGCTCAAGCAGGACAAGCTGATTGATCTCATCATCCCGCGCGGCGGCGAGGACCTCATGCAGTTCATCATCAAGGAGTCCACGATCCCGGTAATCAAGCACGACAAGGGCGTGTGCCACACCTACGTGGACGACAAGGCCGACCTCGCGATGGCGGAAGCCATCTGCTTCAATGCGAAGGTGCAGCGGCCGGCGACCTGCAACGCGATGGAGACGCTCCTCGTGCACCAGACAGTCGCCCCGACGTTCCTGCCGCCGCTCATCAAGCGCTATCAGGAGGCCGGCGTGGAGATCCGCGGCTGCCCGCGGACTGTGAAGCTTGCGCCAGGCGTCAAGCCCGCCGCCGACTCCGACTGGGGCACGGAGTTCCTGGACCTCATCCTGGCCGTCCGCGTCGTGGACGACATGGATCAGGCCATGGGGCACATCACCCGCTACGGCTCGCAGCACTCCGAGGCGATCGTGACGCAGGACCACGGACGGGCCATGCGCTTTTTGAACGACGCGGACGCCGCCGCGGTCTTCGTCAACGCCTCGACGCGTCTGCACGACGGCTACCAGTTCGGCCTGGGGGCTGAGATCGGCATCAGCACGACCCGCATCCACGCGCGCGGAGCGATGGGCCTGGAGGAGCTCACCAGCACCAAGTTCATCGTGCTCGGCACCGGTCAGCTCCGGGAATGAAGCTCGGGCTGTACGGCGGCGCGTTCAATCCCATCCATCGGTGCCATCTGCTCGTCGCCGAGACCGCGCGCACACGGCTTGGGCTCGACTCGGTCCTCTTCATTCCGACCGGCGGCCCGCCCCACAAGCCGCCGTCTGACTTCATTCCGGCGAAGCACCGCCTGGAGATGGTACGCCTCGCCATCGCGGCGTATCCCTACTTCCAGTTGTCGGACATCGAGACGAGACGCGAAGCGAAATCCTACACGATCGACACCGTCCGGACCCTGAAGGAAACCTACCCGCCTGACACCCATCTGGTCTTCATCATCGGCCTGGACGCCTTTCTCGATTTGCCAAGCTGGAGGGAGCCGGAACGCCTGGTGGAGAGTTGCGATTTCGCCGTGGTCTCACGAGCCGGCTTCCAGTTTAAGTCCTTGGAAAAACTACCGGTTCTTGGCATCACAGACACGGAGAAGCTGGCCCAATTGGATGGCGGTCAGCTTGAGAAATATGCGTTCCGGCTCAAGAGCGGCCGCTCGCTCTGGGCGCTGGCGATCCCCCCCTGTGAAGTGTCGTCACAGGAGGTCAGGAGACGACTTAAATCAAAGCAGGGCATCGAAAATCTCTTGCCGACAGCCGTCGAGTCTTATATACTGCGGTATCATTCTGGAGCAGGAGGGATACCGCAATAATACGAGGGTCACGAGTAAAAGTCCGGTTGGCTACCCTGGCAGCCGAAGAGAAAAAAGCCTCTGAGATCGTGGTCTTAGATGTCGCCCTCAAGTCCGGGGTGACGGATTATTTCCTAATCTGTTCAGCCGAATCCGAACGCCAGGTCATCGCCGTAAAGGACCATATCGAGAAGGTCCTGGACGAAAAGGGATACCGCCTCTACGGCCTCGAAGGCCTCGAGGCCGGCGTGTGGGTCCTGATGGACTACGATGACGTCGTCGTCCACATCTTCACGCGCGAGGTGCGCGAGCATTACGGGCTGGACCGGCTCTGGGCCGACGCGAAGCGACTGCCGCTCCCGAAGACCCGCGCAACTGTAACGGCCGGCCGGCCCAAGGTACGGATGCGTAAGGAGCGAACCGCCAGGCAACGGGGATAACCGATGCGCTTCTTCCTGTGGGTGTTCACGCTGATCGCCGCGATCGTGGCGGCCGTCTACTTCAGCGACCTCAATCCCGATCCGATCATGCTCCGGCTGTCGCGGCAAACCTCGACCGAAGTCACTCCGCTCTACCTCCTGCTCTTCTGCATCGCGGGCGGCGCGTTGGCGGTTGTGCTGCTGTTCGGCCTGCGCGAGGTCCGCGTCCTCATCCTCAACTGGCGCTCCACCCAGCGGCGCAAGCGCGAGGAGAAGCTCCAGAGCTATTACAACAGCGGCGTGATGGCCTCGCTCTCCCGCCGGACCAGCGAGGCGATCTCCCAGTTGCAGAAGCTGCTGGCGCTGGACCCCACCAACATCCGCGCCTTGCTCTCGCTGGGCAACATCTTCCGCCGGGAGAAACACTACAACGAGGCGATCCGGCTGCACCTGAGGGCCCGATCCCTCGAAGACGGCAATCTGGAGATCCTCTTCTCCCTGGCCCGCGACCTCGAAGACGCCAAGCGTTACGACGAGGCGATCCAGGCGCTGGAGGATGTGCTCAAACACGACAGCACTAACCCGACCGCCCTCTACCGCATCCGGGACATCCACATCAGGAACGACAGGTGGAAAGCGGCCCATGCGGTCCAGGAACGGCTCCTGAAGGCGGGCCTGTCCGATCACGAAGTCCGCGCCGAGATCCAGGTCATGACGGGGCTGAAATATGAGGTCGGGCGACAGTACTTGGAACGCGGCGATCTCGACCTCGCCAGGCGCTACTTTAGGAACGCCATCAAGTTGGACAAAGGGTTCCTGCCCGCGCGGATCGGCTTCGGCGAGCTGCTCATCCGGGAAGGCAAGCTGAAGCAGGCGGCGGAGTCTTGGGAGAAGTCGTACGTCAAGACCGGCAATCCGCTCTTCCTGCAGCGCCTGGAGGATCTATATCTAGAGTTAGGCGAGCCGGGCGAGATGCTCCGCATCTACCAGGTCGCCCTGAGCCGCAACGACCAGAACCCGCTCCTCAAGCTGGCCCTCGGCAAGCTCTACTACCGGCTGGAGATGATCGACGACGCCTTCGATCTGCTCTCGACGCTGGAGGGTCTCCAGGATCCTACAGGAGCTCTGCATAAGATCATGGCCTGCCTTTACATCCGCAAGGGTGACACGGAATCGGCGCTGATGATCCTGCAGGAAGCTCTCAACCGGCCACGGCCTTTCGGAACACCATTCGCCTGTACGGCCTGTCACTACGAAGCGGGCGAATGGAGCGGGCGCTGCCAAGCCTGCGGGCGCTGGAACACACTGGCCCACGTGCTCCCTTCGTTCGGCGGCGCAGGCCAGCCCCGCGAGAGCGTGCGCGAGCCCGTTCAGCCCCACCCCTATCCGGGCGTCGCCTCGCCGTTCGAGCCTGTTTAGACGGGCTGGCCTTTTTTTCCAAAATCAGTAACAATGCCGGATCTCATGACCACGACCGTGAAACCTGTCGCACTGATCATCTTGGACGGCTGGGGCGTGAGCCAGAAGACGGAGGCCAACGCCCTGGCCCTCGCACGGCTGCCGTTCTACAACTCGCTTCTTCGGAATTGTCCCTGGACCTTGCTGTCGGCGTCCGGCGAGGACACGGGGCTGCCCGACAACCAGATGGGAAACTCTGAAGTCGGCCACATGAACCTCGGCGCCGGCCGCATCGTGTACCAGGACTTCACCCGGATCAATCGGGCGATCAGGGACGGCTCCTTCGCGACGAACCCCGTGCTTGCGCAGGTCCTGCACAAGGTCCGCTCCACCGGCGGCCGTCTGCACTTGCTGGGGCTCCTGTCGGACGGCGGGGTGCACAGCCACATCTCTCACCTGGAGACAATTCTCGAGATGGTGAAGAAGGAGGGCCGCCCGCCGGTGTTCGTGCACGCGTTCCTGGACGGACGGGACACGCCCCCGCGGAACGGCCTCGGCTACGTCAAAACGATCGAGGCGCGGATGCGCACGCTGGGCGTCGGGATGATCGCCACCGTGATGGGGCGCTACTACGCCATGGACCGGGACCACCGATGGGACCGCGTGGCCAAGGCCTATGCCGCCCTCGTGGAGGGACACGGCGCACACCGGCGCTCGGCCGAAGAGGCCGTAACGGCGAGCTATGCGGCGAACGTGACCGACGAGTTCGTGGTCCCGGCCGTCATCGTGGACCAGCACGACCATCCGATCGGGAGCATTGACGACGACGACGGGATCTTCTTCTACAACTTCCGCGCGGACCGGGCCCGCGAGCTGACGCGCGCGCTCACCGAGCCGACCTTCGAGGCCTTCCCGCGTCAGGTTGTGCCGAAGCTGGCCGCCTTCGCGACAATGACCTCGTACGACGAGACCTTCACGCACCCGGCAGTCTTTCCCCCGTTCCGTCTGACGCGCATCCTGCCAGAGCTGATCAGCGAGCGGGGGCTCAAGCAGCTCCGCATCGCCGAAACCGAGAAGTACGCCCACGTCACGTACTTCTTCAACGGCGGCGACGAGAAGACCTATCCGGGCGAGGACCGCGTGCTGATCCCCTCCCCCCGCGACGTCACGACCTACGACCTCAAGCCGCAGATGTCCGCGCGAGAGGTCGCCGACGAGGCCGTGCGGCGCATCGAGTCCCGCCAGTACCACCTGATCGTGCTGAACTTCGCGAACCCGGACATGGTGGGCCACACCGGAAACCTGAAAGCCGCGATCCGAGCGGCCGAGGTCATTGACGAATGCCTGAACAAGGTCATCTCCGCCATGCGCCGGATCGGCGGGGCCGTGGTCCTGACCGCCGATCACGGCAACCTGGAGCAGATGGTGGACTACGAGACGGGCCAGCCTCACACGGCGCACACCCTGAACCCGGTGCCGTGCGTCATCGTGGACGACCGACCGCACGCCTTGCGCGCCTCCGGCGTCCTCGCGGACATCGCCCCGACAATTTTAATGTTGATGGGACTCCCCCAACCACCAGAAATGACCGGCGTGTCTCTCATCAAGGAGTGACGACGATGGACGATCGCGACTATCCGAATGGCGCGTTTCGCGCTTGGGCCGACAAGGCAATCGCCGGCGAGGCGCTGACCCGCGAGGACGCGCGGGCCGTGTTGCGGACGCCGGACGACCGCGTGCTGGAATTGCTCGACGCCGCGTACACCGTCCGCCGGCGGTTCTTCGGGCGCAAGGTCCGCCTCCAGATGCTCCAGAACGCCAAGAGCGGCGCCTGCCAGGAGGATTGCGGTTACTGCTCGCAGTCGGCCGTGTCCACGGCGGACATCCGGAAATATGGACTGCTGAAGAAGTCGCACATGGTCGAGGGCGCGCGGCGGGCGGCGGCGTCCAAGGCCATCCGCTACTGCATCGTCATCAGCGGGCGCGGCCCGCTCGACCGCGAGCTCGCCGAAATCAGCGAGGCCGTGCGCGAGATCAAGGGCACGGTGCGTGTTCAAGTATGCTGCTCGTTGGGCCTGCTCACGGAAAACGACGCGCGCCGGTTAAAGGCAGCCGGCGTGGACCGGATCAACCACAACTTGAACGCGTCGGAGCGGTTCCACCCGCAGATGGTGACGACCCACACGTATCAGGACCGCCTCACGACGATCCGGAACGCGCGGGCCGCCGGCCTGGAGATCTGCTCCGGCGGCATCGCCGGCATGGGCGAAACGGACGAAGATTTGATCGACCTGGCGTTCGCGCTGCGCGACGTGCAGCCGGACTCGATCCCGATGAACTTCCTGCATCCGGTCCCCGGCACGCCGATGCAGGATCGGAAAAACCTGACCCCCCAGCGCTGCCTGAAGATCCTCTGCCTGTTCCGCTTCCTGCACCCGCGGACGGAGCTGCGGGTCGCGGGCGGGCGCGAGTTCAACCTGCGCGCCCTGCAGGCGCTGGCGCTCTACCCCGCCGACTCGCTCTTCGTCGGCGGCTACCTCACGACGCCGGGCATGCCCGCGCCCGAGGCCTGGAAGATGATCGAGGACCTGGGCTTCGAAGTGGATACCGTCGGCGCGCCGGTCTCATAAAGGGGACAGGCTACTTTTCCGAAAGTAGCCTGTCCCCGTTTTTCTCCGCGAACGAGCCGACCCTATTCATACTGCAGACTCTCCGCAACCGGGAGGCGGGCCGCCCGCCGGGCCGGCCAGTACCCTGCGAGCACGGTCGCGAGCAACGCCAACGCCACCGCTTCCAGCAGGACGCCCGGCGCCGGATGGAACACGATGGTCCAGCCGAATGACTGCTTGTTGATGACCTCGACCAGCAGGACGGAGAGAACCAGGCCTGCCGCGGCTCCCAGGACCGTCCCCGCCAGCCCCAACAATCCGGACTCCCACAGGATGAGCCGGCCGACCTGGGCCGGCGTCCCACCGATGGCGCGCAGCACCGCGAGCTGGCGCTGACGCTCCAGGATGCCCGCCAGCAGCGTATTGGCGATTCCCAGGAGCGCTACGGTCACCGCGATGACCTCCAGCGCATACGTGATGGCGAAGGTCTGGTCGAAGATCTGAAGCACTTCGCGCTTCAGCTCGCCGTTCGTCAGGATCATCACCGGCGGATTGCCCTGTAGCCGCTCCAGGACGGCGCGGCGGACCGTCTCCGGATCGGCGCCGGGCGCCAGGTACAGAGGCACGACTGTCGCGTTGCGATCGTCCCAGTGGCGCGCATAGAGGGAGCGGTCCAGAACGATCTTGCCGCCATCCGTCGAGTAGTCATAGAACACCCCCGCGATGGACAACTCGACCGGCCCGTGCGGGGTCGGCAGCGCGACGCGGTCGCCTCGCCGCAGCGAGAACTGCCGGGCGAAGGTCTCCGACACGATCACCCGATCGTCGCGGACCGCATCGGTCAGCACCGTGGTGGAGTCTCCGTCCAGGAAGAGATACCGGCTGTGCCGCGCGTGTATCAGGAGATCCCGGGCAACCACCCGCACCGGTCTGTCGCGGTAGTCCATGCGGACGTCGCGATAGCTATCCGCCGCCACGACGCCGGGCAGCCCTTGCAGTCGCTGGTGCACGGATTCCGGCAAGGCCCATTCCGGGCCGTCGCCCAACCATGTCGGCGGCGCCACAATCAGGTCCGCCTTCACGGTCTGGTCCAGCCACAAGTCCACCGTCTGGCGGAAGCTATGGATCATGACGCTGACGCCGATCATCAAGGCCAACCCGACCATCAGCGCCGAGACGGCGACGGCGTTCCGCACGGGCGCGCGTTCCAGCTCGGCGGCCGCCAAGCGCGGTAGGCAGCCTGCCTGGCGGGGCAGCACCCGCCGCAGGCAAGGAGCAATCGACCGGATCACCACGGGGCTCAGCCACGCAAAGCCCAGCACGACGAGAAACACCGCAAAGTACCCAAAGAGCGGCACGCCCTGCACAGGGTCCTGCCAGGCGGCCAATCCGGCCAGGAGAAGGGCGGCCGCCGCGCGCGTGAGGGCGGTCGCGACCCGCACCGTCCCGACCAGTTCATATCCTCCCGGAGCAAGGGCCTGGGTCGGCTCCACCGACACCGCTTCCCGGATCGGGCCCAGCGAGCCCACCACCGCCACGACGATCCCGATGAGCAGGCCTTGCACCAAGACATCGGACGACACCCATATCAGGCGAGGAGGAACCAGCGACTGGTAATAGAGGCTGCTCACGGTCGCCGCGAGTGTCTGCAGGACGCCGTTCGAGAGCGCGACGCCGAACCCGATGCCCACCACGCCGCCCACGATGCCGACCAGCACGACCTCCGTCAGCAAGAGCCATGCGATGCCGGCGGAGGACAGGCCCAGCGAGCGCAGGATCCCGATCTCCCGGCGGCGGCGGAGCACCGCGAAGGAGACCGTGTTGTAGACGAGGAAGAGTCCGACCAGCAGCGCCACCACGCTGAGAATGCTCACGTTCAAGCGGAACGCGCGAGTCATCCGCTCAATCTGGGCGTTGCGCTGCTGGGGTCGCTTGGCGATCAGCTCCGGCGGCAGGAGGGCTTGGACTGCGCGTCTCACCTCCTCCACGGGCCTGGCCGGGTCCGTGACGAGGTCGATGCGATCGAGGCGGCCCAGTCGGTCGAACAGAAGCTGCGCCGCCGCAATGTCCATGACGGCCAGTTCTTCGAACGTGGACCGCGCCGGACCGTCCCCCTCAAGAACGCCGCGGACGATCAGTCGCCGGACGCGTCCGCCGACGTTCACCGTCAGCGCCGAGCCCAGGGCCAGACCGTGGCGCTTGGCCAGCCGGCGGCCCACAAAGACCGTGTCGGGCTCGAGGTACCGCTCCCAATCGGATTCGCTGCCGGAGTTGCGGTGGCCGCTCTCGACCACCCGGTAGTCGCGGAAAGAGGATTCGGCCAGGAGATCCACGCCTAAGATCGGCAACACGATCCCTCTGGCCGAGCCCTCGGTCCTCCAGATCCCGGTGAGGTCCAGCACCGGCGTGGCCAGGTGGACACCGGCCGTGTGGCTGAGGGGCTCGATGATGCGCTCGTCGAAGCCGCCCAGGGAGTCCGTGGCATTGAAGACTTGCACGGTCGTCCGGCCGGCCACGCCGAGCACGGCCTGCTCGAACGAGCGGACGATCTCGACGTTCGCCGTCGCGACCGCCACGTACACAGCGACCCCGAGGGCCACGCCGCCGACCGTGAGGGCCGTGCGCGGGAGCTCCCCGGCGACATGACGCCACACCAGGAGACGGAAGACGGTCACAGTTCCTTGAGGCGACCCACGACGGCGGTGGCGGACGGATAGCCTTTCTTTTTCAGCACGGCCTGTAGTTCGCCGGCGATCCGGTCGAAGACCTTGAGTCCTTCCTCCACGAGGGCCGTGCCGATCTGCACAGCCGAGGCCCCGGCCAGCAGATGCTCGAACGCGTCCGTGCCGGACACGACGCCTCCGACCCCGATGATCGGAATCCTCCCGTCGAACGCTTTCCAGAAGGCCCGCACGTTGGCCAGCGCCACCGGCTTGATCCCCGGCCCGCCCAGGCCGCCGAATCCACCCTTCGGCTTGATCACGACCGACTCACGGTCCGGATCGATCACGAGCGCGTTGCCGACGGAGTTGATCAGCGAGAGGAAGTCCACCGGCGCCCGCTTCAGGACCTCGGCCATCGCGGCGTGGTGGGCGGGATCGAAATACGGAGGCAGCTTGACGCCCAGGGGGCAATCCACGACAGCCCGCACGCGGCGGATCAGTCGCTCCGAGGCCTCGAAGTCATACCCGATCTGCGGCTTGCCGGCGATGTTCGGACAGGAGAGATTCACTTCGACGAGATCGGGCCCGGCGCGAGCGATCGTCCTGGCGATCTCCGGAAAGTCGTCCTCGCAGAGGCCCGCCACGCTTGCGATCACCGGCTTCCTGAACGTCTTGAGCGCCGGGATCAACTCCGCATACGCCCGGTAGCCGAGGTTCGGCAACCCCATCGAGTTGATCGAGCCACCGGCAAAGGGATAGTACCGAGGCTCCGGGTTGCCCGTGCGGGCCTCCAGCGTCATGGACTTGGTGACGATGGCTCCGGTGCGGGACCGCCCCAGCGCCTCGAGCTCCTCGCGCGTGACGCACAAGGCGCCGGAAGCATTCATCAGACAGAGGGGAAAACGGACACCGGCGATGGTGCAGGAAAGGTCGACCGTGTCGTGGGCGAGGGTCACTGCAGGTTTTGCTGGTTAAAGCTGCACTTGACCACAAGTGTCGTGGCGCCTCGCCCTCCCACACACTTATCCTGGCTCTTGTGATAGTCCAGCTTCCCGTCCAAGTTCACGATAAATTCGAAGGAGAAGGCCGTCGTCATGAACATGTAGCGGCCCGGCCTGAGCTTGAGGGTCGCGACCTTATCGGTCGTCATGCGGTCTCGAACCGACTGGAGCGGCTCCGTCACTCCCGGCACGCTCCAGGCCCGAGGGGGCACGATCGCCGTGGCGTTGATCACGATCGGGTGCTCCTGCGCCAAGGGAATCCTGGGCTGATTCTGTTCTGCTAGCGTTACGCCAACCACTAGCATGACGCCAGTCGCAATCGTGACCGCGACGATCGCTGCCTTCATGCTCGCACGCCCTCCCCATCCACAGAGCCGTCCCGCATGAGCACGATCCGATCCGCCTCTTCCGCCACGCTCCGACTGTGCGTAGCCAGGATCACGGTCTGCCCGCCCTGCCGCGCCAACGTCTTAATCAGGTGGATGATCTCCCGCCCCACTTTCGAATCTAGGTTGCCCGTCGGCTCATCCGCCAGCAGGAGGGCCGGCTGATGCACCAGCGCCCGCGCCACCGCGAGGCGCTGCTGCTCTCCCCCGGATAGTTCCGATGGGCGATGCTCCCCCCGGTTCGCCAGGCCTACCGCCGCCAGACACTCCTCCACCCGTTTCTCGGGGTCGGCCTCGCCGCGCAGCAGGAGCGGGAGCGCGACGTTCTCGCGCGCGGTCAGCCCCGGCAGCAGGTTGAAGAACTGGAAGACGACCCCGATCCGTTCCCGCCTGAGCTGCGTCCAGTCGGCTTCGGCGAACCCGCGAGTGGAATGTCCGTCAATGACGACATCGCCTTGCGTGGGCCGGTCCAGGCCGCCGATCAGGTTGAGGAGGGTGCTCTTCCCGCTGCCGCTCGGTCCCATGATGGCCAGGAGCTCCCCCTTGGCCACCTCCAACGAAACCCCTTGCACTGCGCGGATGATCGAGGCGCCCCGTTGATAGACCTTGGAGACTCCTTCCAGCCTGACCACGCTCCCTCACAAGCTGCCCGCCCACCTATAACACAAAGGCGCGAGTCCCGACAATGTAGGGAACGTGAGGTGACGGCTTGCGCCGGGGCGGTGTCCAAGGAAGAGAACAGCCGCCATGCCGGATGTGCTGGACATGATCTTGCACTGGGTCTTTCCCACCGACTGCGCGGTCTGCAAGCGGCCAGCAGTGGACCGCCGGCTTCCCTTCTTCTGCCGGGACTGCTGGGAGACGATCCGACCCATCGATGGCCCGGTCTGCCCCCGGTGCGGACGCCCGTTCGACTCGCCGCTCGCGCTGACCTCCAGTCCGGGACACCTCTGCGGCCCCTGCCGGAAAAAACCTCCCGCGTTCGACCGCGCCCTCTCCCCGTACCGTTACGAGGGCGTCTTGGAGAAAGCGATCCACCTGTTCAAGTACCGGCGCCGGGACGCGCTGGCAACGCCCCTGGCCGACCTGATGCTCGTCTGGGTGGACAAGCTGCCATCCGTCTCCCTGATCATGCCCGTCCCGCTCCATCCCAGCCGCCTGCGCGGCCGCGAGTTTAACCAGGCGCTGTTGCTGGCGGATCGGCTCGCCGACCGGCTCGGCCTCCCGCTGTCGTTTGAGCAACTCGTGCGGGTCCGTGCGACCCGGCCCCAGACTGAACTGGACCGCAAGGAACGCGCCCGGAACGTGCGGCGCGCCTTTGCCGTGCCGAACGCGGCCGGCTTGGCCGGCCAGCGGGTACTCCTGGTGGACGACGTCCTGACGACTGGGGCGACCGTCAACGAGTGCGCCAAGGTGCTCCGCCGGGCGGAGGTCGAATCCGTCACGGTCCTGACCCTCGCCCGACGGGTTTAAAATTGCGTAGGGGCGCACCTGCGTGTGCGCCCGAATTGTGGATGGCCCCGTAGAACATGGGCGGACTCATAGGTCCGCCCCTACGTCGGATGCGACGGAATTATGGATTATGCCAGCAGTGGCAAGGAGTGGCAATGACTGGCATGTAAAAATACTTGACAATTTCAGCCCTGCCCTTTAGGATGGCGACCGTATCATCCGGAATGTTCGATGGCCAAGGCGGTACGGGATGAGGTGCTGACCACCGCCGAGACGTGCCGCTACCTGAAAGTGGCTCCTCGGACGCTCTATCGCTACATTCAGGAGAAGCGCGTGCCGGCCTTCAAGCTCGGCAAGGACTGGCGGTTCGTGAAGTCGGAGCTGGACATGTGGCTCCGGAGGAAAAGCCGGGAGTACTCTCGGAAAAAGCCCACCTGAGGAGGCGACTCATGTTCTCAGGGGAATACTTCTGCAAGCTGGACGAGAAGGGCCGCTTTCTTCTCCCCTCGGCCATCCGTGATCTTTTGTGCCCGGAAGGGCAAGCCGGGGAAAAGAGCGTCGTCTTCCTGAAGAGGACCGACCCGACGTCGCTCAAGGTGTACCCCCTGTCCGCGTGGACTAATCTATTGAAGCAGACCAGGGCCAAGCTCGATGAAGAGCAAAGCCGCCTCTTCATGCACTTCGTGGTCTCGGAGACCGCCACGTCGGAGATCGACAAGGCGGGCCGCATCCTCATTCCCGGCAAGCTGCGCAAGCACATCAACCTGGCCGACGATCAGGAGATCGTCCTGGTGGGCATGTATGAGCACTTCGAGATCTGGGAGCCCGCGGATTGGCGGCGCTACCTCGCCCAGACGGAAAACCGCCACGAGGACTCGATGAGCAAGATCATGGATCTGCTGTAGCCCGCCCCTGTGAAGCGCATCCGCACTTCACCCGCCCATCCCACCGTCTTCCGCCAGACGTCCTTCCGCACTCCGGGCGCGCACGACCCGAGAGGAAATGACCGCGCGGCCGTGCCGCACTCGATCCGGCAATTGTTGCTGGCCGGCGCGGTGAAACGAGCCCGACGCCATGCGCTGCAACCCGTCAACGGTCCCGCCTCCCCCTGGCCGGCGCGTCGCCCCGTCATAGACGATCCCGAGCACGGCCTGCGCCTGGTGTTGCCCCTCCCCCCCAGCATCAATCACCAGTACGCCACCGTGCAGGGACGGCGCGTGCTTTCCTCAGCCGGTCGCCGGTTCAAGGCGTTGGTCGGGCAGGAAGTCCTCTACGCGCTGGCAGAACGAAAATCCGGTCCCCCGCTCGGTCAGATGCTGGATGGGCTCCCCTTGTCGCTCGACCTGCGGTTCTATTTCGAATCGGAACTCCGCCGGGACATTGACGGCGGGCTCAAGATCGCCCAGGATGCGGTCTGTGAAGCCCTTGGGCTCAACGACAACCGGATCGTCGAGGTGACCCTCCGCAAAAAGCGGGACGCCGCGGCGCCACGCCTGGAACTGTCGCTGCGCCTCTGCTCTCACCCAGACCCGTAGGTCTCTCGAACAGTGGAAGGACTAGCCCGATGGGAGCACTTTGCCCATGAGGCCGACATCGGCGTGCGCGGGATGGGCACGACCCGCGAGGAGGCCTTCGAGCAGGCCGCCCTCGCGCTGATCGCGGTCATCACCGATCCGCAGACCGTCCGCCCGGACCAGCCGATCACGATCACGTGCGAGGCGCCAGACGACGATCTGTTGCTAACGGAATGGCTGAACGCGTTGGTCTACGAGATCGGAACCCGCCGCATGCTGTTCAGCCGGTTCACAATCAGAATCGAGGGCCGGCGCCTGGTCGCCACCGCCTGGGGTGAACGCACCGACGTCACCCGGCATCAGCCGGCTGTGGAAGTCAAAGGCGCCACCTACACGAACCTGTCCGTACGGCAGGAGCCGAGCGGCCTCTGGGTGGCGCAGTGCGTGGTGGACGTGTAGGGGTTCGCGACGGCCAGGCTGAGAAAACAGGCCGGGTCAAGGCAAAAAGAGGGCAGACCGGAGAAACCGCGTGTAATCTAGCCTGAGCGACGGCTGATCGGCCCCGAACACCTTCACGACCCAATCCCGGTCCGGGGCCACGGCGTACTCGGGGGGATCAAAGGCGAGCGTGAAATACTGCGGCGCCACCGCCATCTCCGGATGCGTCCGGTCATACGCCGGGAGTCCCGGGATGACGTCCACCCGATTCTGATAGTTGTCCAGCACGAGCGTCAGCAGCCGGTCTTTCACGAACAGCGCGCCTGTCGTGACATCGCGGCGATCATTCCCGCGCCGTTTCGCCACGTAAAAGACGATCCGCTCCTGCGAGCCCGCCTTCCTAATGGCCGCGACCAGCACCGGCACCACCTTCGCCAACGTAGGCTCGTCGAGCAGCGGAACGGGCTGGATGGGTCCCGTGAGGATCCTCTGCAGCCAGTGTGCCGTGAACTGGACCCGGACCCTTTTCAATATTCTCGCCAGGTCCTGCTCGGAGAGCCGCACCGGCTGGTCGTAGGCCGCTTGGGGGTCAGAAACCGCCTGCACCACGATCTCGTCCTCCACCGGAGGGGCGGTGGCGCGGTAATCGAGTGAACAGGCCGCCACCAGCGCCGCCATTCCGGCCAGGATGAAACGGTACGCGACGCCCAGCCTGTCAGTCGCATGAGTCATGGCGCCGGCTTGCTCTGCACGCCCCCGTTCGGCTTCGCCTTTTTTGCGGGCGCCCCTTTCGCCGCACCCGCTTCTTTCAAGGCTTCCAACTGGCTTTCCAGGCGGGCGATCTCCTCGGATTTTGTCATCACGAGGTCGTCCATCAACCTCAGCCGCTCTTCGAGGCCGAGGACCTGCGCCTCCAGCTTCCTGGCCTTCTCCAGTTCCTGCGCCAGACGCTTCGTCTCCTCCTCCCTTGCCTTCACTTGCAGTTTGAGCTGATCCACCTGGCGCCGGAGCTCCATCACCTGTCTCTCATGCTCCTGTATCATCTCGGCCGTCCCGAAGGCGCAGGCCGACAGCGAGACGAGCAGCATCCCACACAGACCCCACAGGGAGGCTTTGGCGTTCATGCGCCCTCCTTTACCGCGACTGTCATCTCGATCCGTTCCAAGGGATTGTCGTTGCCGTCCTTCTTAGCCTTCAGGATGGCGTCCACGGTCTCCATGCCGCGGACGACTTCGCCGAACACCGTATACTGCCAGTCCAGGCTGCCGCAGTCGTCGGCGCAAATGAAAAACTGGGAGCCCGCGCTGTTGGGATCGTTGCCGCGCGCCATGGACAGCGTGCCACGGCGATGGGGCCGGCTGTTGAACTCAGCGGGAATCGTGTAGCCGGGGCCACCGAGCCCGTGCGTGGCCCGGTTCATGGTCTTGCTGTTCGGATCGCCTCCCTGGACGACCTTGAGACCGGGAGGATTGACCCGGTGGAACGTCGTGCCGTTATAAAACCCGACCGCCGCCAGCTTGAGGAAATTCTCGCAATGGCGCGGGGCCACGTCGAAGTAGAACTTCACTTCGAGCTCCCCGTACTTGGTGGAAATGACCGCACGCGTATCTTTCTTCGCCACGCTCACGGGAATCTGACCCTTGCGCTAATGCCGGGGAGCGGGGTTGCGCGAAGTCGCGATGCCCTGGTTCGTGGAGACCCAGTGCGCGCCGTGGTCCTCCGTCTTGAAGACGCCCCCGCTCGTGCCGGCGTACACCGTCCCGTCCTTGCCCACCGCGAAAGACTGGATCGCCCGTTCGGTCAGGCCGTTATTGACCTGCATCCAGGTCTTGCCCTGATCGCTGCTCCGGTACATGCCGATGCCGGTCCCCACGAACCAGGACGGCTCGCCGATCGCAATCCCCCGGACGGAGGCGTTCGCCAGTTGCCCGCCGATGATGCGCCAGGTGTCCCCGCGGTCCGTGCTCACGTAGACGCCGTTGTCGGCCGTCCCGGCATAGAGGGTGCCCGTCTTGTCCACGACCAGCGAGCGCACGAAATTCGCCGGGAGCTGATCGCGCGGATGCGACAGCCGTGACGGAGTGATGCGGGTCCACTGCGCGGAGCCGGCCAGCTTGCGGTACATCCCCATTCCCGTGGTCCCGGCGTACATGGTGCCCTGGTGATCCACCACCAGCGCGCGCACCAGAAGATTGCTGAGGCCCTGGTTGTCGGCCTCCCATCGCTCCCCGCTATCCTTGGACCGGAAGACGCCAGACCCCGTGCCGGCGTACAGCACGCCCTGGTGGTGGAACAGCACCTGGGTCTCCAGGCGCTCCAAGCCGGCATTCACCGGCGTCCAGGACTTGCCTCCGCTCTTGCTCCGGAAGATCCCGCCGCGCAGCGTGCCCGCGAAGACGGCCTTGTCGGGCGCGACCGCGACCACGTAGACATAGGGGTCCGTCATCCCCTCGTTGACGGCCGTCCAGGACTTGCCGCCGTCTTCGCTCTTGAAGACGCCTCTGCCGAAACTGCCCGCGTAGACTGTCTGCCCTTCGCCCAACGCCAGCGATTGGATGCTGACGAAGCTCTCCGGGCCGAGCTCGTCCAGCACGCCGCCTGGGCTGAGTTGAGCGAGCGCGCCCCCAGAGGCCAATCCCGCCACGAGGACGACGAAGAAAAGAATTCTCCTGCCCGCCGTCCCTTCGGGAACCTTGACGGGCTCGTCCATTTCTTCTGCGGGAGGGGCTGGAGGACGGCCGAAGAGGCGTGCGCACAGGATACCGACTTCATAGAGGATGATCAGTGGCCCCGCCATGAGCAGCAGGTTGAACAGATCCGAGGTCGGCGTGAGGATCGCCGAAAGGATGAGGTTCACCATGATGGCATGCTTGCGGTACCGCGCCAGGAGATCCGGAGTGACGACCCGCAACCGGGACAGCAACGTGATCGCCAGCGGAAGCTCGAAGGCGAAGCCGAACGTGAGGAGAAACTTCACATTGAAGTCCACGTAAAAGCCCACACCGAGCTGGGGCACCAGCGCCCGGTCGATGCCGAACTGCAGCATGAACTGGAGCGCCAGCGGGACGATCACGAAATTCGCGAAGGACACGCCCATTGCAAAGAAGACCGAGGCGATGGCGAGGAACGGCACGATCCAGCGGCGCTCGCCCGGCAAGAGGGCCGGCTCGATGAACTTCCACAGGTGGTACAGGAAGACCGGCATGGACAGGGTGATGCCCCCCAGCAGCGCCACCTTGATCGCCGCGAAGATGGCTTCCGTCGGCGCGTAAAAGATGAGGTCGTCGTGGTAGGGTTTTTTGAGCCAGGTGATCATCTCGTCGGCGTGGGGAAACGTGAGGACGCAGGCCACGATGAACGTGAACCCGCACCAGTAGAGCCGCCGCTTGAGGTCGGCAATGTGCCGCTGGAGCGGCGTGCGGACAGGCTCTCCCCGGAGAGCCTCTGCCGAGGCGCTGCCCATCGAGACGCTCAGGACGACGGGCCGGCCGCCAGAGAACGTTGGTGTTTGAACTGACGGATGATTTCAGCCAACTTGTCTTTGGTCGCAAGCTTGTCGAACTGGATGCGCTTCTTCCGCTGTTCCTCCTCCGGAGTCAGGAAATGCAGTCGGGTGAGCTCCGCGAGTTGGTGTTCGAGCCGCTGATGGGTCTCCTCCAGCGTTCTGAACTCTGGGGACTCCTTGCGAACCAAGTCCAAGATGGCAGGGTCTTCGCTCAGCATCGTGTGCCCTCCTTTCTCTAGCAGTTCTCGCATCATGATGACCGCATCTTCGCGTGGGTGATCGTAATATCCCTTGCGGACGCTCTTCTGGACAAACCCGAGCTTCCGGTACATCGCGAGGGCGGCCGCGTTCGACGCCCGCACCTCGAGCAGCGCCATCCGGGCGCCGGGCGCCTCCCCAGCCGTCAGCGCGTGACGGACCAGCGCCGTGCCGAGACCACGGCGCCGGACTTCGGGTCGGACAGCCAAGTTCATAAGGTGCAGCTCCTCAAAGACCATCCAGAACATGATATACCCCAGGAGCGTGCCCGCCCCCACGCCCTCCCCGAATCCCGCCTCGCCCGCCCGCAGCACCAGATTCGTCGCGAACGCGTTGCCGTGCAACTCGCCGAGGAACATCTTGCGGCTCCAGGGCTCGCTGAACGACCGCTGCTCCAGTGCCAGGACCTCATCGAGGTCGCTCTCCTGCATCGGAAGCAGTCTGAATGATCCATCCACCATCACGACGTCAGACGGGCCACTGGCGATTTGATGAGCCCCTTGTCCCAGTTGACTTCGGCTTCGGTCCGGCGCAGGTAGACTGGGACCACATCCGCATTCGGCCTGATGCCCTCGGCGAGCCGGTTGCGCCCCAGCCGGGCGACGACCGCCGCGGACGGGACTGCGCCAAGCCCACGCTCGGTCACACGGATCGTCGTACCGAGCTCCGCTTCGAGCTGCCTGCGATAGCGCGCCGCGCCGTTGCCGATCAGATGCACCGGCTGCTCGACGTCCGCCAGCGCCTCCTTGACGGTTTCGGGAGCCAGGACGGCATCCGCGTGCAGCCGCTCGAGGCGCCCGGCCCGGCGCTTGAACACGGCCAGATACACCTCGCCCCGGTAGGCGTCGAGCAGCGTACAGATCGTGATCTCCGCGGCCGGCTCGTAGCTTGCAGCGAGCGCTTCCAGCGTGGAGACGCCGACCACCGCCGCGCCGGTTCCAAGCGCGAGGCCTTTCGCCGTCGCCAGGCCGACGCGCAACCCGGTGAAGGATCCAGGCCCGATCGACACGGCCACCGCGTCGAGATCTTTGGCCGCCACGCCGGCCTTTCGGAGCACGTGGTCCACCGTGGGCAGGAGCAGCCCGCCGCGCGAGCCTTTCGCGTCATACAAAGCCTCGGCCAGGAGGCGATCATCGTCGAGCAGGGCCACGCTTTGGGCAGGGGTCGCGGTCTCGATCGCCAGCATGCGCATCAATGGTCTCCTCCCACCTCGACCGAGCCCCAATCCTGCGACGTCAGTTCCGGGTTCGGAATCACGTCATGAAAGGTCAGCACCAGCTTGGCGCGTCCCAGGCCGTCCTCCGCCTGCACGCGCGTGGGCCACGTCAGGGGGCCCGCCGAAGTGGAGCCGACCGCGCGATAGTTCTGATAGACCATCGTCGCCTGCAAAGCCCCCGACACGTCGAAGAGGTCCTGGCGGGCGACTTCCAACGTGCTGCGCGTGAACCACAGGCGCCGCGTGACGTTGCCCCCGTCGGATACGGGCATCACATCCAGCACGTACTGGTCGTTCTCCTCGCGCAGGACGACCTGATCCGTCGGCAGGAACGTCCCGCCCAGGCTCCCCAGGGTCGCCAGCAGGCCCAGCGAAATCGGCGCGCCAAGGGCGTTCTTGTGATCCAGCTCGGCGACCGATCCTTTCTGGGATTTTCCCTGCATGGGGAACAGCAAGTGATACTGACCGTCGGCGAGCACCAGGTCAAACACGGCAAAGCCCATCCTGGCAAAGGTCTGCAACCGAATGGTTCCAGGACGCCGGTAGACCAGCGCCGCTTCCATGCGCTGGGGGGCCTTCAACGCCGCGCCGGACGCCTCGACCGCGAACTGGGCTTTCAGGGTCTGGACGGCGAACTCCCGCTCCCGGAGCAGGATCACCAATTCCTCCGCCGTCACCGTCAGCGGCGCTGAAGGGATCACCGGCACCCGCGTGCATCCGGCCAGTAGGACCAGGCCGAGTCCCGCGCTGCAGAGAGTCCGCGTCAGATTAGGTGAGGACCGCATCCAGGGCCTGTCCCACTTCCGCCACCCCGATGAGCTCCATGGACTCGATCGGCGGCATCTTCTCCAGATTGCGCTCCGGCAGCAGGCAGCGCCGGAAGCCCAGCTTGGCCGCCTCGCGCAAGCGGATCTCGCTGTGGCCGACCGCCCGCACCTCTCCGCCCAAGCCCACCTCGCCGAACACCACCGTCGTGGGGGCGATGGGCCGGTTCCGCAAGCTCGAGGTCACCGCCGCCACGATGCCGAGGTCCAGCGCCGGCTCCTCGATCCGCAACCCTCCGACCACGTTCACATAGATATCCTGGCCGCTGAGGTTGAGGCCCATCCGTTTCTCCATCACCGCGACCAGGAGCGCGATCCGGTTGCCGTCCACGCCGTTCGCCGTCCGCCGGGGCATGGGGAAGCTGGTCGGCGAGACCAACGCCTGCAATTCAATGAGGATCGGGCGTGTGCCCTCCAGGCTCGCGACTACCACGGAGCCCGTCGCCTTCTGCGGCCGTTCCGACAGGAACCAGGCGGACGGGTTGGCGACCTCCTTGAGCCCGGCGTCCGTCATTTCGAACACGCCGATCTCGTTGGTGGAGCCGAACCGGTTCTTCACCGCCCGGAGGATCCGGTACGCCTGGCTCTTCTCCCCTTCACAGTAGAGCACGGTGTCCACGATGTGCTCCAGGGTCCGCGGGCCGGCGATGGCCCCGTCCTTCGTCACATGGCCGATCAGAAAGACCGGCGTCCCGCTGCGCTTGGCGTAGAACATCAACTGCGCGGCCACTTCCTGCACCTGGCTGATGCTCCCGGGGGCCGAGGTCAGCAGGCTCGTGAACGTCGTCTGGATCGAATCCACCACCAGCGCCGCCGGGGCCACGGTCTGCGTCGTTTTCAGGATCTCCTCCAGGTTCGTTTCCGGATAGATCAGGAGGGCCTCGGAGTCGATGCCGAGCCGCTCGCACCGCATCTTGATCTGGCGGGGAGACTCCTCGCCGGACACGTAGAGGACCCGCTCCGGCGGCTGGGCGAGCCGGGGCAGGATCTGCAGCAGCAGGGTGGTCTTGCCGATCCCGGGATCGCCGCCGATCAGGACCACGGAGCCCTGGACGACCCCGCCGCCGAGAATCCGGTCGAACTCCCCGACGTGGGTCAGGAGCCGCGATTCCAGACCGGATTCAATCTCGGTCAGAGGAAGTGGTCTGGACGGCCCTCCCACGGCGCGGGGACGCCCCTTCCCGACCTCGGGGGTCCGCTCCTCCTGCATACTGTTCCAGGACTTGCACTCCGGACAGCGTCCCAACTGGCGCGGGAACTGATACCCGCATTGCTGGCAGCGGAAGGTCGTCTTGGGGCGTGTCACCAGGGGGTACCCAAACGTCCTCCCATGATAAAGGAGCCCCCTCCAAAAGGTCAATGAGCAAGCAAAGGGGACAGGCTACTTTTCTGACTTCTTCCTTCGGACTTAGAGTGGATGCCAGCGCTTATTCGGCTGTAAGAAAAGTAGCCTGTCCCCATTTGCTTTTCAGCGTGTGACCGTGACTTGGCTCGCCGAAGCTGTACAGTTGTTGCCCTCGTTGCTTTCCGATACCACGTTTAAGTCATCTGAACAAGCCAGCAGGAAAAACGTGCCTGATTGCACATTGGCTGGGACGGTTACCGTGACAGTCCCAGTCGACGAAGCTCCTGAAGCCAGTGCTGGCACTGCCCGGCTACCATTCAGAAGAATATCGTTGCTGCTCTTCTGTGTATCCACTGAAAGGTAATAGCGCGTCGTTGATGCTCCGGCTGCGACGGCTCCCTGGTTCATGGTCGTATCGGTCACCGAGAAGCTCCCCTTGCGGACAATGCTCGAGGGTGGATTTGTAATCGCTGTCTCTATGAGATCGATGCCGCTGACCATAAACGTAGCAACCACGGACTGTGCTGCATTCATCGTCACGACGCAGCTCCCCGTGCCGCTGCACCCGGCCCCACTCCACGCGGTAAACGCCGATCCACCAGCCGGCACCGCCGTTAAGTTCACCTGACTGCCGCCAGCAAACGAAGCGCTGCAGGTCGTACCACAGTTAATGCCTGCCGGGCTGCTGCTCACCGTACCACTCCCGCTGCCTGTCCTGGTCACGGTCAGGGCATACAACTGCATAAAGCTGGCGTTCACCCACCTAACCGCACTAATAGTCACGGTACAGGTTGTGCCAGAGACCGTATCGCAGCCGCTCCAGCCGGTGAAGATGGAGCCGAGGGCTGGTGTCGCCGTGAGAGTCACCGCTGTGCCGCTAACATAGACGGCCGAGCAGGTGGCCCCGCATTTGATCCCGCCGTCGCTGGAGGCCACGGTGCCGCTGCCTTTGCCTGCCTTGCTGACCGTGAGGGTGTTGGGCGCGAGGGCGGTGTTGTTGATCAGCACCGAGACGTTGTTGGAATTAGCGTTTGCCACCGCCAGATCGGGTCGCCCATCTCCATTGACGTCACCCACGGCCACGGAAAAAGGATTGTTGCCCACGCCGAAGGTCCGTGCCGGCTGGAAGGTGCCATCGCCGTTACCCAAGAGTACCGAGACGTTGTTGGAATTAGCGTTTGCCACCGCCAGATCGGGTCGCCCATCTCCATTGATGTCGCCCACGGCCACGGATATTGGATTAGTGCCCGCATCGAAGCTCATCACCGGCTGGAAGGTGCCATCGCCGTTGCCCAAGAGTACCGAGACGTTGTTGGTAGTAAAGTTGGCGACCGCCAGATCGGGCCGCCCGTCGCCATTGACATCACCCACCGCCACGGATTGAGGATTAGTGCCCGCACCGTAGCTCCGTGCCGGCTGGAAGGTACCGTCGCCGTTGCCCAGCAGCACCGAAACAGTGTTGCCACTAGCGTTGGCGACCGCCAGGTCGGGCCGCCCATCGCCATTGACGTCGCCCACGGCCACGGAATTAGGATTAGTGCCCGCACCGTAGCTCCGTGCCGGCTGGAAGGTGCCGTCGCCGTTGCCCAGTAGCACCGAGACGTCGTTGGAAGTAAAGTTGGCAACCGCCAGATCGGGCCGCCCATCGCCATTGACATCACCCACGACCACGGATATTGGATTAGTGCCCGCACCGTAGCTCCGT
>Ga0209158_1000377_pt1 | contig 34246 bp, 28 predicted proteins | sample GraSoiAngelo_140_FD_185897 | JGI IMG/M metagenome (GOLD analysis project Ga0209158, IMG submission 185897) | Grasslands soil microbial communities from the Angelo Coastal Reserve, California, USA - 14_0929_12_30cm (SPAdes) (version 2) | ecosystem: Environmental > Terrestrial > Soil > Grasslands ...
TGGCCGCCATCGCGATTCCGAAGTTCGCCAACACGAAGGAGAAGGCGTATCTGGCTTCGATGAAGTCGGATCTCCGGAACCTCGTGACCGCCGAAGAGGCGTATTTCGCCGACTCGGTGAAGTACACTACCGGTCTGGGCACCAACTTCAACACCACGAGTGGTGTCGTGGGCCCGACCATCGCCACGTCCGCCGACGGCTGGACGGCGTGGGTCAGCCATACCACCACGACCAAGACCTGCGCGATCTATGTCGGGTCGACGTCGTTTGCGCCTGCCAACAAGGAAGGCGAGCCGAAGTGCATCTAACGGCCTGAGCGTAGTAACGCTTGGACGGAATGGGCGGCGGGGACTTCCCCGCCGCTCTGTTTTTCTGCCTATTTACGCTGGCCCCGACGGTTTGCGTCCATCCTGTCACGTTGCAGAAAGCGAGAGTGAAGGCCGGGAAATAGGGGTACAATCCGGGCAATCAGAGAGGTCTATCTTCTTGCGCAGTCAGCAGATATACTGATTAGGCTTGGGGCGGCATGAGGCTTGCTGATATGAGCAGCGGAGTATTCGTTACTTAGCGTCCTGGATTTTCCTCGTCGGGGAGGTTGTCGAATGAACCGCAAGGGCTTTACCCTGATCGAGCTTCTGATCGTCGTGGTGATCATCGGTATTTTGGCCGCCATCGCGATTCCGAAGTTCGCCAACACGAAGGAGAAGGCGTATCTGGCTTCGATGAAGTCGGATCTCCGGAACCTCGTGACCGCCGAAGAGGCGTATTTCGCCGACTCGGTGAAGTACACCACCAACCTGGGCACCGCGTTCGCCACCACGAGTGGTGTCGTGGGCCCGACCATCGCCACGTCTGCCGACGGCTGGACAGCGTGGGTGAAGCACACCACCACGACCAAGACCTGCGCCATTTACGTCGGGTCGACGTCGTTTGCGCCTGCCAACAAGGAAGGCGAGCCGAAGTGCATCTAACGGCCTGAGCGTAGCAACGCTTGGACGGAACGGGCGGCGGGGACTTCCCCGCCGCTCTGTTTTTCTGCCTATTCCCTCGGCGATCATGGCGCCGAAGCCCTCGCTCCGCACGGAGCTCCTCCTCAACCTCGCGTTCCTCGCCGCCGCCGCGCTGCTGCTCGGCGTCGGCACGATCGTGGCCGTACAGGCCCTCGCCCCGGATCTCTCCCCCGGCCAGGTGCTGCCCTTGCTGCTCGCGATCGTCGCCCTGGACGTGGGGATTTTCATCGTGTTCGGGGGCTACCTCGTCCGGCGCCACATCCTGCGGCCGCTGGGGCGGGTGATCGCGGTGGCGGACGCTGTGGCCGCGGGGGATCTCGCCGCCCGGGCGCCGGGCGCCGAGACGCGGGACTTCGCGGTCCTTGCCGAACGCCTGAACCGCATGACCGACCACCTGCTCGACGCGCAGGGCCAGCTGGTACGCAGCGAGAAACTTGCCAGCGTGGGGCGACTCGCGGCCGGGGTGGCGCACGAGGTGGGGAATCCCCTGAGCGCCATCGGGACCTACCTGGAAGTGCTGCGCCGCCGCGGTGCCGACCCCGAGGTGATGGCCGGCCTCGCGCGCGAACTCGAACGTATCGACACCATCGTGCGCAGCCTGCTCGATTACGCGCAACCACGGGAGGAAGCGCTCCAGCCCGTGGACGTCGCGGTGGTGGTGCGGGCCGCCTTCGGGCTGCTCCAAGCGCAGGGTGCCATCAAAGCCGTGCGGGCGACCCTCGATCTCCCCGCGGAGCTGCCCCGTATCCGCGGTCACGCGCACGCGCTCGAGCAGGCGCTCGTGAACCTCCTGCTCAACGCCGTGGATGCGACGCGCGGCGGAGCGCTGGTGGTGGGCGCCCGCAGTTGGGCCTACGAGCCGGGGCACGCGGCGCCCCGCCGCTCCGACGACCCCGCCATCACGTTCTTCGCGCGCGGGGCCGAGCGGCGGCCGTCGCGGGTGGATTACGCCCCCGGCCTGCCGGGCGTCCTGGTGTTCGTGGCCGATGCGGGTCCCGGCGTCCCTCCTGCCGACCGCGAGAAGATCTTCGACCCGTTCTATACGACCAAGGAGCCGGGCCACGGCACGGGGCTGGGGCTGGCCATCGTGGCGCGCACGGTGGACGAAATGGGCGGCCTGATCTGGGTGACGCAGGCGCGTGAAGGCGGCGCCGTGTTCAAGATGTTCTTCCCGGCAACCGGAGACCGGTGAGCGCGGCACGTGTGCTGGTCGTGGACGACGAGCCGGGGCTGCGGCAGTCGCTGGGTCTGCTGCTGGCGGACGCCGGATACGCTGTCACGGCGGAAGGGGACGGGCGGCGTGGGTTGGAGCGGGCACTGGCCGAGCCGTTCGACTTGATTCTCTGTGACGTACGGATGCCGGGGCTCGACGGGCTCGCATTCCTCCGTGGGTATCGCGAGCGGGGTGGGGAAGGGCTGGTGATCATGATGAGCGCCTACGGGGGCGAGGATGCCGCCATCGCCGCCATGAAGGACGGCGCCTACGATTACATCCCCAAGCCGTTCCGCCCGGACGAAGTCGTGCTTACGCTGCGCAAGGCCGAGGAGCGCGAGCGGCTGCGCCGCGCCGTCGCCGGGCTCGAGGCGCGGCTCGCCGCCGCCCCCGACGCGCGGGGGGTGGTCGCCGAGAGCGCGGCGATGCGGGCGGCGCTGGACCTTGTCGCGCGCGTGGCGGACCACAAGAGCACCGTGCTGATCACCGGGGAGAGCGGCACGGGGAAAGAGGTCGTCGCCCGGGCGATCCACCGCGCCGGCCCGCGGGCCGCGGGACCCTTCGTGGCGATCAACTGCGCCGCGATCCCGGAAAGCCTGCTCGAATCGGAGTTGTTCGGCCACGCCCGGGGCGCGTTCACCGGCGCCAGCGCGGACGCGATGGGTCTCTTCGAAGCGGCCGACGGCGGCACCCTGCTGCTCGACGAGATCGGGGAGCTGCCGCTCGGCCTTCAGGCCAAGCTGCTGCGCGTGCTGCAGGACGGGGAGATCCGCCGCGTCGGCGACCAGCGCAACCGGCGGGTCGACGTGCGGGTGCTGGCGGCGACGGCCCGGGACCTCGCGGTCGAAGCCAAGGCCGGCCGGTTCCGCGAGGACTTGTATTACCGGCTCAACGTTGTCGCGATCCACTTGCCGCCGCTGCGCGAGCGGCCGGAGGACATCGCGCCACTCGCCCGGCTGTTCGCGGCTCAGCTCAGCCGCCGGCTGGGACGGCCGCTCGAGCTGGCGCCCGCGGCGCTCGCCTGGGTCGAGCGGCAGCCCTGGCCCGGGAACGTCCGCGAGCTCGAGCACGCGATCGAACGGGGGGCGGTGCTTACCGACAAGCACAAGCTCGACGTGGAAGACCTTCAGAAGGGCCCGGCGGCGGCTTCACCAACCCCGGGCGCAAGCCCGGGGAAGCTGCGCGCCGCTGCGGACGCGGCCGAGCGCGCGGCGATTCAGAGCGCGCTCGAGGCCGCGGGCGGCAACCGCCGCGCCGCTGCTAAGCGCCTCGGCGTGAGCCTCAGAACCCTGTTCTACAAGATGGCCCGGCTCAAAATGGAGTGATGCAACTCTTTGCACGACTGAAGCGTTTTGCAGCACCCTGCCCGACAACGCCTTACCAGCAACGCCTTATCCTGCAACGCCTTATCAAGTGGCACATAACCTGTAATAGATCCCGGCCGAAAGGGAGCGACTCATGCGCACACGCGGCTTCACGTTCATCGAAGTGCTCATCGTGATGGTGCTGATCGGCATCATCGCGGCGCTGGGGATTCCGCGCATTCGCGACGCGATTCAGAAGAACAACGTGCACGCGGCGCGCGCGGCGCTTGGCACGCTGGTGGCCAAGGCGCGCGCGGGGGCCGTGCAGCGCGGCTGCAAGTCCGCGATCCACTTCACGTCGGGATCCGGGGGCACGGTGTGGATCACGGCGTGCAAGGTCAGCAACTCGGCGCTGACGGATACGCTAGGCGGCATCGAGCAGCTGGCGGCGCGCTACAGCGTCACGCTCACGGCGGGAGCCGACTCCGTGACCTTCATGCCCAACGGGGTGAGTCCCGACAACGTGCTGACGCTGCTGAAGGTGACGGCGAGTGGCATCAGTGATTCCGTGATGATCAACCAGGTCGGCAAGGTGGTGCGCTGATGAACCGGAAACGCAAGCAGTCGGGCTTCACGATCATCGAGATCATCATCGCGATCATGGTGCTCACGGTCGGATTGCTGGCGCTGGTCACGACCGCCGCCCTCGTGACGCGGATGATCGCGCGCGGTCAGCGCTCGGCGGTGGCATCGATGTTCGCCTCCCAGCGGGCCGAACAGCTGCGCCCGGCGGCGTGCATCCCCGCCCAGCGGGTGAACGGCTCCGACACGCTGTGGCGGGGCACGAATTGGGTCGCCTACAACACCTGGACGTTCGTGGACGAAGGCAACCTGTACTACCGGATCCGCGTGGCCACGGTCTACAAGACGATCAAGAACCAGATGCGCGTCGACACGCTGGAGATGGGGGTCTCATGTCTCACTTGAGCCGGCGGGGCTTCACCATGGTCGAGCTGCTGGTGTCCCTGGTCATCATGGGGATCGTGGCCACCGCGCTGTACCGGGTGCTGGTCAACAATCAGCGCATCTACCAGACGCAGACGCAGCGCATCGACCTGTCGCAGAATATCCGCGCCGCGGGCACGATCATGCCCGGCGAGCTGCGGGAGGCCGACGCCAACGAAGGCGACCTCATCGCGATATCGGCGACGTCGATCACGTTCCGCGCGATGCGCTGGATGGGCTACCTGTGCAACCCGCCGATCACCGGGCCGTCGTCGCTGGTCGAGTCGCCGGTGCTGATTATGACCCTGTCGAACCGGCACCAGTACGGAGCCAGGGCCCCGTCCGCAAACGATTCCGTGCTGATCCGCTACGAGGGCGACGCAGGCACCCGCAACGACGACAGCTGGGTGCAGGGCAAGATCACAGGGATGGTCGCGGGCAACTGCCCGGGCGGCGCGCTGACGCCGGACAACGGGCCGGGGCTGATCCTCACGGTCGGCGCCTCCATGCCGCGGTTCTGGACCGGGTTGACCCCGCCGGCGCCGAACCTGGCGGGGGCAATCGACGCCGGCGCGCCGATCCGCGGGTTCACGGCGGTGACCTACAGCCTGTACCAGCCGCCGGGCGACACGTCGTGGTACATCGGCTACCAGCGGGGGTCGAGTACGATGCAGCCCCTGATCGGGCCGGTGCTCGTGAACGGACTCGGGATGGTGTACTACGACTCGACCGGGGCCGCGCTCGATCCGGCGGTCGGCGCCAACCGGGCGCTGGTCGAGCGCGTGGACATCACCGTCCGCGGCCGTACGGCCCAGCCCGTGCGCCGCGTCAGCGGCGGCACGCTGCTGGGGCCGATCATCGATAGCATCGTGGTGCGGACGACATTGCGTAACAACCGGCGCTTCTAGCCTTTGGGGCCGGCGACTCTTACAGGAGACGGACGTATGAAACGGGTGCTGCAGAACGAACGCGGAATGGCGCTGGCGCTGGCCATCTTCGCCCTGGTCGTGGTCGGCGCGCTGGTGGCCGGGGCGTTCTTCGCCGGCACGCAGGAGCAGCGCATCGGCGAGAACTGGCGCCGCCTGCAGCAGTCCTTCGGGGCGGCCGAAACCGGCCTCAACGAGGTCGTCCGGTGTTGGGATCCCCAGCAGATCAACCGCATCCGGCAGTATCCGCTGGATTCTATCCGGGTGCCCCTGTCAACGTCGATCGCTGGCTGTACTGCCGACACGCTCACGCCGGACCACAGCGGCGTGTACGGCGGCTACGTCTACCGCCTCAATGACCAGGTCTATCTGATCGACGTCACCGCTCGGGACAGGAGCAGCAACGCCGGCGTCATCGGCGGCGGCGCCCGCCAGCGGCTTGGCGAGCTGGTGCGCATCCGCCTCGTGAACTTCGGCATCGGCGCGGCGCTCACCACCAGTGCCGGCGTGAGCCTCAAGGGGAACGCGCTCGTGAACGGGCGCGACACCATCCCCCAGGGGTGGAACACGAGCAACTGCGACACGATCGGCGACACCACGAAGGCGGGGGTTCGGACGCCCGACCCGACTTCGGTCAGCACACAGCGCCCCGGCCAGTTGTACGGCAACCCGCCGGTCAACGGCGACACGTCGGTGCATGCGAGCACGTTCACCCAGTTCGGTGACATCAGTTACGCATCCCTCGCCGCGGCCGCCAACGTCCAGTTGAGCGGCGGCAACTACAAGGTCGATCCCGTGGTCGCGGGGACGGCATGCGACCGTACGGTTTCGACCAACTGGGGCGACGGCATGAACCCCACACAGCCGTGCGGGAACTACTTCCCCATCATCCACGTTGCCGGGTCGGTAACCCTGAACGGGGACCAGGGCCAAGGCATTCTGCTGGTGGACGGCGACCTGAATATCCAGGGTAGCTTCGTCTTCTATGGGATCGTGCTGGTGCAGGGGGCCCTGAAGACTGCCGGTGGGGGGAGCACGGACGCCCACTTCTATGGCGCGGTTATGGCCGCGAGCGTCGACCTGACACTGAACACGTTGGCAGGTAACGCCACGCTCCAGTACTCTAAGTGCGCTATTACCAACGCGATGGAGGGTACACAGAGCGTTTCGCCGATCCGTTCCCGGGGGTGGATTCAGCTGTTCTAAGCGACCTAAGTCTAGGTCGCAGCGAGACTTGGTCTTTTAGCCTCAAGTACGTTCGAGGCTTGACAGGCTAAGGGGCGGGGCTTACTGTAGTTTGCCCTCGCCCCTCTGTCTTTTACCAGCTAGGCGATTATGGCCCTTTTCGGCTTTCTGGGCGGCAAAAAAACGACGGTCGGGCTCGATATCGGCTCGGGAATCATCAAGCTCGCCGTGGTGGACCACAGCGGCAGCGAGCCGGAGCTCACCAAGGTGGCCACCACCGAGGTGGCGGCGGACGCCATCGTCGAGGGGGAGGTCATGGACCCCGGGATCGTCGCGGAGGCGATCCGGGGGTTGTTTTCGACCGCTGGCGTCAAGCAGAAGTCCGTGGTGACGGCGGTGGGGGGCCGGGACGTCATCGTCAAGAAGATTCAGATGGACCGGATGAAGGAGCAGGACGCCCGGGAGGTCATCCGCTGGGAGGCCGAGCAACACGTGCCCTTCGACATGGCCAGCGTGGAGCTGGATTTCCAGATCCTCGATCCGGACGCCGAGGGGCTGCAGATGGACGTGCTGCTCGTGGCGGTCAAGCGGGAGCTGGTCGAGGGCCGGGTGAGTCTGCTGGCGGAGGCGGGGTTGCAGGCGGCGATCATCGACGTGGACGCGTTCGCGATCCATAACGCGCTCGAGCTCAATCACCCCGATGCGACGCAGGGCGTCGTGGCCCTGGTGAACGTGGGCCACGAGGTCACCAACGTGAACATCCTCGAGGACGGCGTGCCGACGCTGACGCGGGACCTGTCGGTGGGGACGCGGCGCTTCCGGGAAGACCTGCAACGGGAAAAGGGGTTGTCGGCCGAGGAATCCGAGAAGGTGATCCAGGGCCAGCAGCAGAACGCGGATCTGGCGGGCTACGTGGAGAGCCGGGGTGAGGAGATCGCGGTGGGAGTGGAGCGGGCGGCGGCGTTCCTGGCGACGGCGTCGCGGTCGGCGGGGCAGCTGGCGCGCGTGTTCACGAGCGGCGGCGGGGCCCGCATCCCGGGACTCAATGACGCGCTCGCGGGCCGGCTTAAGGTGCCGGTCGAAATGGCGAGCCCGGTGCAGCGGTTGCGCTACCGGGATGCCGCGTTCCAGGCCGTGTCGATCGACGAGGTCGCGCCGCTGCTGATGCTGTCGGTGGGATTGGCGCTGAGGCGCGCCGCATGATCGAAATCAACCTGCTTCCCGGCCAGAAAAAGCGGAAGGCCGCGGGTGCGGGCTTCAAGCTCTCGCTCCCCGACTTTCGCGCGCTGCTGGCGACGATCAAGGATCCGTACCTGATCGCGGCGGTGGCGGCGTGGGTGCTGGCCTTGGGCGGCGGGGGCGCGCTGTTCGTGCTGGATCAGGCCCAGCTCGCGGCGCTCGAGCACCGGCTCGATGACGTCAAGGTGGAGAAGCGCCGCTTCGACATCCTCATCGCCAACAAGCGGAGGATGGAGGTCGCGCGCGACTCCCTGTTGGCGGAGATCATCGTGATCCGGCGCATCGACGAGGACCGCTACGTGTGGCCGCACCTCCTCGATCAGCTGACCAAGTCGTTGCCGCCGTACACGTGGCTCACCGGCATCGCGACGATCGGCGTCGTGCCGGCCGGGGCCGCGCCGGCCCCCGCCCCCCCGCCTCCCGGGGCGGTGTCCGCGCTCGACTCGCTGGGAGTGGGCACGGTGCGCATATCGATCGACGGCCGCACGGTGGATATCGAGGCGTTCACCAGTTTCCTGCGGCAGCTGACGGCGTCCCCGTGGCTCACCGAGGTGGCCCCGACGAACACGACGACGATAATCGAGGCGGACCGCCCGGTGACGCAATTCAACCTGGTGGCGCGCTACCGTCCGCCGACCGACCCGCGCTTCGTGCACACCGTACCCCTCGCCCAGTCGGTGCGCTAGCCCATGGCCCTCATCCCGACCGATCAGCGCAGCCAGATCATGCTGCTGCTCGCGATCGTGGCGCTGTTCCTGGGCTACGTCGCGTGGGACGGCCTGGGACTGTGGCCATACGCGCACAGCCCGCAGCGGGCCAAGATCAACGCCACGAGCCGCGAGGTCGACAGCCTGGCCGAAATCGTGAGGCGGGCGAAGGAAGATCTCGCCAGCGGCACGGTGGACGACCTGCGCCGCAAGGTGGCCGAGTACGAGGCGGACCTGACCCTGATGCGGCGCCTCGTCCCCGAGCAGAACGAGGTGGCGACGCTGCTGGAGAACATTTCGACGCGCGCGAAAGTCCGCGGCGTCACGCTCGGCAAGTTCCAGCCGCTCGCCGTCGAGCCCGGCCATCCGTTCGATACCTACCGGTACCGCTTCGAGGTGTACGGGCACTTCGATCAGATCGGTGAGTTCCTGACCGACGTCGCGAGCCTGCAGCGCATCATGGTGCCGCAGGATCTGACGCTCCATGAGGCCACCCAGCAAACGCAACGCCTGCTCAGCGACACGCTGGGCGGTTTACTGGAGGTGGGGTTGGTGGTGCGGACGTACGTGAAGGCGGCGGGGCCGCCGCCCGCGCCGGCGGGCAGGCCGCCAGCCCGGCCGGCCGGGAGGCCCAGTGCGAACGAGTAACCTGCTCGTGATCGGCATCCTCACCGCGGTCCCCGCGGCCGGTCAGACCCGGGATACCACGGCGCGGCCGGACTCGGCGAGCCAGTCGATCGAGCTGGTCCGCGAGGTGTTCTCGTACGAGGGCGCCGGGCGCGATCCGTTCGTGTCGCTGCTCAAGTCGGGCGACGTGCGGCCGCTGATCTCGGATCTGAAGCTGGTGACCATCGTGTACGACGCGCGCTACCCCGCGCGCAGTGTGGCCGTGCTGCGCGACATCACCAACGGCAAGCGCTACCGCGCCAGAGTCGGCGAAGTCTTCGGGCGGCTCCGGGTGACGCAGATCCGGCCGCGCGAGGTGGTCTTTACGGTGCAGGAGTACGGGTACGAGCGGCAACAGACGCTGTCGCTCGCCAAGCAGGAGGAGACGCCATGAAGCGCATCGCAGCCCTCGCCGCGGCCCTCGTGGTCGTGACGGCACCCCGAGCCCTTGCGGGGCCTGGGCGGGACGGTGAGGTCCGTGCCGTCAGCGTGCTGCCGGCCGCCGGGAAAGTGGAGGTCGTCATCGATCTCCAGGGCGCGGTGGACGTGCGGGATTTCACCCTCAACGGTCCCGACCGCCTGGTCATCGACCTGCTGGGGGCGCGCCTCGTGGCGCCGGCCACGCTGTACGACGGACAGAACCGCGGCGGCATCAAGAACATCCGCTACGCCCAGTTCCGGCCGGACGTGGTCCGCATCGTGATCGACCTCGACGCGTTGAAGGACTACCAGGTGGAGCGACGGGACGGACAGATACGCGTGGCCATCGGCACCGAGCGCACCGCGTTCGCGCGCTGGTCGAGCCAGCTCGCGAGCGCGAGCCCGCTACCCGCACCGACCGCTCCGGCCCCAGCCGCTCCCCGCCCCGACGCCGCGGCGACGGTGACGACGCCGAGCGACGCGCCGGCGACGTCGATCGACGCCTACCTGTCGGCGCACCGCCGGGAGGCGATGCAGTCGCAGGCGCCGCGCATCACCGTGCAGTGGGACGGCGCGGATATCGAAGACGTGGTCGCGGGCTTCGCGGCGTTCAGCGGCCGCACCATCATCGTCGGCAAGGGGATCCAGGGCAAGGTGACGGCCGAGGTCAAGAACCAGCCGTGGGACCTCGCGTTCAACGCGGTGCTGGAGTCGCAGGGGCTGGCCCACCAGAACCTGCCGGGCGGGATCATCACCGTCGTCAACAAGATCGACCTGGCGCGCGCGGACTCGACGGTGCCGATCACGACGCGCCTCGTGGTACTGAACTACGCCAAGGCCTCGTCGCTGCAGCCCGCCATCGCCTCGATCGTCTCGAAGGGCCGCGGGGCAGTCGTCGCCGACTCGAGCCACAACGCGCTCATCATCACCGACGTCTCGACCCGCATCGACGAGGTGGAAGAGTTCGTGAAGGGGCTGGACATCCGCACGCCGCAGGTGTCGATCCAGGCGAAGATCATCTTCGTGGACCGCACCGACATCGAGCAGCTCGGGGTGCAGTACGACCTCGGCTCGTCCACGCAGTTCTTCAACCGGCTGGTGCAGCGGCCCGATCCGTCCACCGCCAAGCCGGTGGATACGAACCTCGACGGCGTGCCCGACGCGCTGGTGCCGACCTCCAACTTCGACCCGGGCAAGACGATCGTCGACCTGGGCGGCAACTCGCTCTCCGCCCTCGGGAACGCCAGCGCCGCGATCGTCAATCCGGCGCTGGAGCTGATCTTCTCGACGGCGCTCGGGAACTTCGACCTCACCACGTTCCTGCAGGCCCTGTCGCGCGTCAACCTGACCGACGTGCAGGCGGAGCCTTCGGTGACGGTGCTCAACAACCGGCCGGCGCAGATCCTCGTGGGCGACCGGGTCCCGATCCGCATCGTCGACGTCAGCTCGCCCACGTCGGGGGGGACGGGCGTGCCGCGCGCGACGGTGAGCTTCGAGCAGACCGGCATCAACCTCAAGGTCACGCCCCACGTGACGTCGAACCGTCAGGTGCTGATGGACGTGCACGCCGAGCGCTCGAGCGTGCAGGCGGCGCCGGTGGACATCGGCTTCACGTTCCAGACCCAGCAGGCGGAGACGCAGCTGCTCGTCGCGGACGGCGAGACCGCCGTCATCGCCGGGTTGACGGTTACGGAAGTCCAGGTCGAGAAGACGGGGATCCCGTTCCTGGTGGATCTGCCGATCCTCGGCAAGCTGTTCGGGTTCTCGTCGCAGACGGAGAACCGGCGCGATCTGATCATCCTGATCACGCCGCACATCATCGACGATCTGGCGACGCCCACCCCGGGAACCGGTAACAACTGAGCCGAACGGGGTCGCCGGGCAGGGTGTCGCGCGCCGGACGTGTCCGGTGTCGCGACGTGAACGAGACGGCCGTCACCAGCGGCCATGGAGTGATGGGGGTCACGGTCATCGCGGTCGGCGACCCCTTTCTTTAGTAAGTCGTCTCGTCCCCAGCGCCGGGGGACCGGGACCCAGCCGGGGGATCGTATGCGGGCAGTCCGTCGGGTGCAGGTCGTGTGGGCCATCGGCGCCGTTGCCACCGCCGTATGGGCGTGCGAGACCGCCCGGAATCCCGGCGGCGTGCAGCGCGACATCACGCCGCCCAACATCACCCTGAGTAGCGGTGGTCCCGGGGGCGCAACTCCTGCCACCGCCGACACGCAGCCGATCGCGGGCGGCCTGCACTTCAACGTCAACGCCTCCGACAACCTCGGCCTCAAGACGATCCGCTTGACGTTCAGCGGCGGCTACATCGCCGGCCCGCTGGACAGCACCTTCATCACGGAAGTGAAGACGATCACCCTCGCCAAGTCGGTCACCTTCCCGGTCGGCTCCGGCGCCGGCGGGCTGGTACAGATCGTCGGGCGCGCCATCGACGGCAACGGGAATTTTGCCGAAGACACCCTGTGGATCGTCCTGTCGAACGTGTCGGCGCTGCGCGTGATGTTGCTGGCGCCCTCGCCCGGCGCCGTCGCCTCGACGGGCCGCAACCTGCCGGTGCAGGTCCAGGCGATTCAGAACGAGGGTATCCGGAAGGTCGGGTTCATCGTATCGCCCGCGGGCGCGGTCACGAACCCCACGACGCCGCCCAACGACTCGATCACGTACTCGATCCCGTACGCCGACTCGGTGCTGTACACCGACACGCTGACGGTGCTGGCCGCGAGCGGTACCTTCAATATCGTCGGGTTCGCCGAGGACTCGAGCGGCCGCCGCGCCACGAGCGGCGTGGTGACGGTATCGGTGCTCTCGGCCGCGAACGACACCGCGCCGCCTTCGGTGACGCACACGATCGGCACCCGGGTGGAGCTGAACGACGCGATCACGGTCCACGCCACCGACCCGAGCGCGATCTCGTGGATCGGATTCCGGATCGACACGATCGGCGGGCCCCTGGCGGTGCGCTTCGACACGCTCGACGTGCGGGCGGGGAACCTGACCGACGTCACCCGCATCGACACGCTGGGGCTGACGGCGATCATCCCCCAGAATCAGCTTCCTAAGAACATCATCGTGCGCGGCTATGCGTGCGACAACGCGGCCGCGCGCAACTGCGCCTATTCGCAGGTGGGCGGCGTGCCCCGCGCCGCGGCGAAGGCCGATACGGTGCTCGCCGTGGCCGGCATCACGCGGCCGCTCCCGGGCGGCAGCCACATCGGCGACGCGATCTTCAACAAGAACGGCGGCACCGCGGGTGAGCTGTACCTGACCAACACCCCGCTGTCGCGCGTCGAGATCTTCGACGTGGCCTCCAAGACCTTCGGCCCGGGGATCTCGACCGCCGGGCCGTTCCCGGTGGGCATCGCGCTGTGGCCGCGCAGCAGCGACCCCGTCAACCCCGACTACGGCGACACGATCGTCGTCGCGAATTCGGGCGGGACGGAGCTGTCCGTCATCGACGTGCGCGCCGGGGTGCGGCGCCTGGTCTGGCGGCAGGACCTGCCGGACATCCTGATCGAGACCTACAAGGTCATCCAGACGGGCGGGATCTTCCTCGAAGACATCGAGGTGTTCGACGTCTCCGACCGTCCGCAGTACGTCGCCACGGTGTGCCGGCCGGCGGGCGGCCCGTGCGCCAAGGACTCGATCTTCGCGCTGTACTCGACGACACCGACCGCGAGCAGCACGTCGCCGTTCAGCGGCCGCGCCACGATCCGCATGGAGAAGCTGCGCAACCCGGCGGAGTTCGCCTACAACCCCGACTCGCTGTTCGGGCACCTGTTCTGGGAGATCGCCGGCGACAGCACGCTGACCAGCCGCGGCAACGACACGCTGCGCATCGAGCTGCGTCGCGGGCGGCCGTACAACAGCCAGCAGGTGGTGCTGTCGGCGTGCCGCGGCGTGATGATCAACATGTCGCGGTTCGGCCTGGGCGACTCGACCTTCGTCCGCAACTCGGGTGACTTCACCCACGCCTTCTTCGGCGAGGGCGGCAACGTCAGCACGCAGTTCGCGCGGGTCATGAGCTACAGCGCGCGGGGGAGCCTGCGGCACGGGGCGCCCACGTTCCTGACGTGCAGCACGTCGGGCTTCACGACCGACGCCGGGTTCAACGACGAAGACAACGGCATGACGCCGGCGATCGACGTCAGCGACTTCATCAGCAACACCGGCATCCGGATCCTGTCCATCGCCACGAACAAGAACGGGCAGACGAACCTGGTGCGCGCGGACTCGGTCTACATCCTGGACGAGGGGCTGCGCCTCAAGGGCACGTCGTGCCCGCTCAACCCCAGCGGCTCGGCCTGCGTCCAGGGCGCCGCCGGCATGGACATGAACTCCAACCACGACTTCGCGGCCGGCAACCCGGGCACCACCGCCTTCGGCTTCGCCGGGGATTCGACCAACCGCGTGATGTTCGTGGCGCGGCCCGACGGCAACATCGACGTGTTCGATACGTTCTTCTACGGGAAGATCGCCTCGATCCCGATCCGGGACCCGATCGTCGGCCCACTGCGCGTCGCCAAGGACGCCCTGGGGAACCAGTTCCTGTTCGGCGTGACGACCACGGGGCTGGTGACGGTGCAGCTGCCGGCCATCCCGAATCCGTTCCCGATCCGGGCGTCGACCCGCGGCCCGTGATGCCGCCCGGCGCCTAGCGTCCCTGCTGTCCAGCGCGAGCCCGACCGCCGGTCGGGCTCGCGTCTTATCCGGAGGATAGTATTCAAGGATGCCGATCCGGTTCACGACGGCGGGAGAGTCGCACGGGCGCGGGCTCGTCGGGGTCCTGGAAGGGGTCCCCGCCGGGCTGCCCCTCGCCGCCGAGGCGGTGAACGCGGAGCTGCAGCGGCGCATGGGCGGCTACGGGCGCGGCGCCCGCATGAAGATCGAGTCGGACCAGATCGAGTGGCTCGCGGGGGTGCGCGCGGGCGAGACGCTAGGCTCGCCGATCGCGATGCTGATCTGGAACCGCGATTGGGAGCATTGGCGGGACGTGATGGCCCCGGAGGCGGACGCCCCCGGAGAGACGCGACGCCGGCAGGTCACCCGCCCGCGCCCCGGCCACGCCGACCTGGCCGGCGCGCTGAAGTACGATCGCGAGGACGCCCGCGACATCCTCGAGCGCGCGAGCGCGCGCGAGACGGCGGCCCGCGTGGCGTGCGGCGCGGTGAGCAAGGTGCTGCTCGCGCACTTCGGCATCGAGATCGGCAGTCACGTCGTCGAGCTCGGCGGCATCGCCGCCGCCGCCCGCCTCCCGCTCCCCACGCCGCTGAACCAGGCGGCGGACGCCAGCCCGGTGCGCTGCCTCGACCCGGCCGCCGAGCAGGAGATGATCGCCCGCATCGACGCCGCCAAGGCCGCCGGCGACACGCTGGGCGGCGTGGTGGAGGTGGTCGCGTCGGGCGTGCCGGTGGGGCTGGGCTCGCACGTGTCGTGGGACCGCAAGCTCGACGGCCGCCTCGCGCAGGCGATCATGTCGATCCCGGCCGTGAAGGGCGTCGAATTGGGCCTGGGTTTTGAGGCCGCGAGGCGGAGAGGCTCAGAGGTGCATGATGAAATCCTGCCGGGGTTCGCGCGGGCGACGAACCGCTCGGGCGGCACCGAGGGCGGCATGACGACGGGAGAGGCGTTGGTGCTGCGCGCGGCGATGAAGCCGATCTCGACCCTGATGTCGCCCTTGAAGACGGTGGATCTGGCGACCGGCGCGGCGGCGCAGGCCCAGTCGGAGCGTTCCGATGTGACGGCGGTGCCGGCGCTGGGGGTCATTGCCGAGGCGATGGTGGCGCTGGTGCTGGCGCAGGCGATGGTGGAAAAGTTCGGCGGCGACGCGCTGAGTGAGATGAAGCGCAACGTGGAGGGCTACCTCGCGCAAGTGCGCGCGCGGCTGCCCAGGAGGGGAGGGGCCGCCTCATGAAACAGCATGTGGTGCTGATCGGGCTGCCGGGCTCGGGCAAGACGACGGTGGGCCGGCTCGTCGCCGAGCAGCTGCACTGCGGGTTCGTCGACATCGACGCGCTCATCGCGCGCAAGGAAGGCCGCCCGATCACGATGATCTTCGCGGAGAAGGGCGAGGCCACGTTCCGCACGCTCGAGCGCCAGGAGATGGAGGCGGCGCTGAGCCACGAGCCGGCGGTCCTCGCGCCGGGCGGCGGCTGGGCGGCGCAGGAAGGCGCGCTGGACGGCGCGAAGGCCAAAGCGTTCCTCATCTATCTGCGGACCAAACCCGACACGGCGGCGTCGCGGGCGACGCCGGAGGGAACCCGTCCGGTGTTATTGGGAGAGGACCCGGTGGCGCGGATGAAGGCGCTGCTCCAGGAACGCGAGGGATATTACCTGAAGTCGCACGCGCAGATCGACACCGACCGCCGCGGAGCGGCGCAGATCGCTGCGGAGGTGGTGCGACTTGCGCAGGACAGGGCGGGGTGGTAAAGATGCCACCGCGCACGGTTGACGAAAGGTTGAGAGGTGGCTGCTAAGAAGAGCGTCGTGAGGAAAGCGAAAGCGCCGAAAGCGGCGAAGACGCGGAAGCCGAAGGCCGTGGCGCCGGAGGCGCGGGCGGCGAAGCGGAGCGCGAAGGGCGGGACCTCGCTCGTCATCGTGGAGTCGCCGGCCAAGGCCCGCACCATCGGGAAGTACCTCGGCCGCGGCTATACCGTCAAAGCGACGGTGGGCCACGTCCGCGACCTCCCCAAGCGCGAGCTCGGCGTGGACGTCGAGCACGGCTTCACGCCGAAATACGTCACCATCAAGGAAAAGGCGAAGACGCTCGCGGAGATCAAGAAAGCGGCCAAGCAGTCGGACCGCGTGCTGATCGCGACCGACCCGGACCGCGAGGGCGAGGCGATCGCCTGGCACGTCGCCGACCAGATCGGCAACGGCGGGGCGGTGCGGCGGGTGCTGTTCCACGAGATCACCAAGGACGCGGTGCAGGCGGCGCTGGCGCATCCCCAGGACATCGATCGTCGCAAGGTGGACGCCCAGCAGGCGCGGCGCGTGCTGGACCGGCTGGTCGGCTACAAGGCGTCGCCGCTCCTGTGGAAGAGCATCAAGACGGGCCTCTCGGCGGGACGCGTCCAGACCGTCGCCCTGCGCCTGATCTGCGAGCGCGAGGAGGAAATCCGCCGCTTCGTGCCGCAGGAGTACTGGACCATCGAGGCCGACCTCGAGAAGGACGGCCAGGCGTTCCAGGCGCGGCTTCACAAGGTCGAGGGCCACAAGCCCGACGTGCGCACCGAGGCGGCGGCGCGGGCCATCGTGGACGAGGCGCGGGGGATCCCGTTCGTCGTGGCGGAGGTGGAGCGCGGTGAGAAGCGCCGCAAGGCGCCCGCGCCGTTCACGACCAGCACCATGCAACAGGAAGCGGCGAAGCAGCTGGGGTTCTCGGCGGCGCGGACGATGCGCGCCGCGCAGCAGCTGTACGAAGGCGTGGAAATCGGCGAAGAGGGGCCCGTGGGGCTGATCACCTACATGCGCACCGACTCGGTGCGGGTCGCCGACAGCGCGGTCGCTCAGGCGCGGGAATTCATCGCCGCCAACTTCGACGCGAAGTACCTGCCGGCCGAGCCCAACGTGTACAAGAGCGGCCGCGGTGGGAGCAAGGTGCAGGACGCCCACGAGGCCATCCGCCCCACGGACGTGTCGCGGCTGCCGGAAGCGCTCAAGAAGCACCTCCAGACCGACCAGTTCAAGCTCTACCAGCTGGTGTGGCGACGCTTCGTCGCCTCCCAGATGAGCCCGGCGATCTACGAGGCGACGAAAGTCGACTTCACGGTGGGCCGCTACGTGTTCCGGGCGACCGGCTCACGGGTGCTGTTCGACGGCTATCACGTGCTCTACCACGAGGTGCACGAGCCGGAGGAAGGCAAGACGCTCGACGACCTGGCCCCGATCCCCCTGCTCGCGGCCGGCGACCGCGTGACGGTGCGGCAGATCACCCCGACCCAGCACTTCACCGAGCCACCGCCGCGGTTCAGCGAGGCCAGCCTGGTGAAGGAGCTGGAGCGGCTCGGCATCGGCCGGCCCTCGACGTATGCGGCCATCATCCAGACCCTCAGGGCGCGCTGGTACGCCACGGCGAAGGACCGTCGCTTCCACCCGACGCCGCAGGGCGAGCAGGTGTGGAAGGTGATGAAGCGTTGCTTCCCCGAGGTGTTCGACGTGGGGTTCACGGCCCAGATGGAGGCCGAGCTCGACAAGATTGAGGACGGCGATCTCAAATGGCAGCAGGTGCTCGGCGAGTTCTGGTCGCCGTTCTCCAAGGCGCTCGAGGCCGTGGACGTGCAGGAGCTGATTCACGCCGTGCACGATCTCTCGAAGCTGTCCGAGGAGCGTTGCCCCGTGTGCGGCGGGCCGGTGGAACTGCGCAGTGGCCGCTTCGGGCCGTTCATCGCCTGCGCCAAGTACCCCGACGGCTGCACGTTCAGCCGCTCGATCAACAAGGACAAGGTGCCCGACCGGCCCACCGACGAGATCTGCAAGGAGTGCGGCTCGCCGATGGTCATCAAGACGGGGCGGTTCGGGGAGTTCCTCGCCTGCACGCGGTACCCGAAGTGCAAGCACACGCGGCCGGTGCCGCTGGGGATCAAGTGCCCCAAGTGCGGCATCGGCGACCTGGCCGAGCGGCGCACGCGCAAGGGACGCAACTTCTTTGGGTGCCTGCGGTATCCGGACTGCGACTACTCGGTGTGGAACAAGCCGGTGGCCGTGGCGTGCCCGAGCTGCGGGTTCGTGGGGCTGGAAGTGAAGCGGACCAAGGAGGCTGGGGTCGTACACAAGTGCCTCAAGTGCGGACACGAAGTCCCGGTGGAGGAGCCCGCGCCCACGGAGCCGGTCGCGACCTGACGGTCACCGTCATCGGTGGCGGGCTCGCGGGGAGCGAGGCCGCCTGGGCGCTGGCCAGGTGCGGCATCCGCGTCACGCTGCGGGAGATGCGGCCGGTGAAGATGACGCCGGCGCACCATACCGACCGTCTCGCCGAGCTCGTCTGCAGCAACTCCTTCAAATCGGTGGAGCTCACGAACGCCCACGGCCTGCTCAAGGCCGAGATGCGGCGTCTGGGGAGCATCGTCCTGGCGGCCGCGGACGCGGCGCGCGTGCCGGGCGGCGCGGCCTTGGCCGTGGACCGCGATGTGTTCGCCGCCGGCGTGCACCGGCGCGTGACGACCGACTCCAACGTCAGCGTGGCGCGCGGGGAAGCGACGGAGCTGCCGGCGCCCGGGATCGTGGCGACGGGCCCGCTGACGTCCGAGGCGTTGTCCGCGGCGATCGCGGCGCGGCTCGGCGCGCCGGCGCTGGCGTTCTTCGACGCCATCGCGCCGATCGTAGCGACCGACTCGCTCGACCACGGCGTGCTGTTCCGCGCGTCGCGCTACGGCAAGGGCGGCGGGGACGATTATCTCAACGCCCCGCTCAGCGCCGCCGAGTACGGCGCGTTCGTCGCGGCGCTACGCGCCGCCGACCAGTACGAGCCGCAGCACGAGTTCGACCGCACGCCGTACTTCGAAGGCTGCCTGCCGGTCGAGGAAATGGCGCGCCGCGGCGACGATGTGTTGCGCTTCGGCCCGATGAAGCCGGTGGGTTTGGTGGACCCGCGCGGGGGCAAGGAGTCCTACGCAGTGGTGCAGCTGCGTCAGGAGGACCGCGCGGCGCAGATGTGGAACCTGGTGGGCTTCCAGACGCGGCTGCGCATTGCGGAGCAGCAGCGCGTGTTCCGGATGATCCCCGGCCTCGCGGGCGCGGAGTTCCTGCGCTACGGCAGCATTCATCGCAACGCCTATATCAATGCGCCTGCCGCGCTCACCCCCCACCTGTCGACGCGGGACGATCCAACGGTGCTGTTCGCCGGGCAGCTGACGGGCGTCGAGGGGTACACGGAGTCGGCCGCCACCGGCATCCTGGCTGGGTTGAACCTCGCCCGCATCCTCGCCGGCGAAGAACCGCTCGTTCCGCCGCCCACGACGATGCTGGGGGCGCTGTACCGCTACCTCCGCGAGGCCGACCCGGCGCACTTCCAGCCGATGAACGCCAACTTCGGGCTGTTGGAGCCGTTGGACCCCTCTGAGAGATTTGGGCGGGACAAACAGAAGAAGAAGGAGCGACTCGTCGAGCGGGCGCTGGCGGAGATGGAGGCGTTCGCGGGGCGGCTGGGCGTCGCGGTGTCGGCGTGAGCGAGCGTCCCGAATTGGCGGCGTTCGCCGCGTTCCTCTCCAAGGAGCGCAACGACTCGCCCCACACCGTCAAGGCGTACGGGCGCGACGTCAGCGAGTTCGCGGTGTTCTGCGACGACTTCTACGGCGGCCCGTGGCGCTGGGCGGGGGTGGACCGGCTGGCGATCCGGGGGTTCCTGGGCGCCCTGGAACAGCGGGGGCTGTCGCGGCGTTCCGTGGCACGGGCCCTCTCGGCGCTGCGCACGTTCTATCGCTTCCTGAACCTCACGCAGGGGGTCGAGGTCAATCCCGCGAAGGCGGCGCGCACCCCGAAGCAAGAAGCACGGCTGCCGGCGCACTTGGACCGCGCCGAGATCGACCTGCTGTTCGGCGAGGCGGAGCGGCGCGCGGCCGCCGGCGGGTTTAGGGAGGCGCGCGATCTGGCGATGTTGGAGCTGTTCTACGCGACGGGCATGCGCCTGGCGGAGCTGGCGGGCCTATCGGATGCGGACCTCGACCTGGTGTCGGACCAGGTGAAAGTGCGGGGCAAGGGGAAGAAGGAGCGCATCGTGCCATTGGGGAGTCACGCGGGCGTCGCGCTGCGGCGCTATTTCCGGCGCCGCGACGCGGTGCTCACCGGTGACCGGCGGGCGGTGTTCCTGAGCCGGCGGGGGGCGCGGCTCACGCCCCGCGGCGTGCAGCTCGCGATCAAGCGCCTGCTCGGCACTCTCACGCGGGGCCGGGAGCTGCACGTGCACTCCCTGCGCCACTCATTCGCGACGCACCTGCTCGACGCGGGCGCGGACCTGCGGGCGGTGCAGGAATTGCTGGGCCACGCCTCGCTGAGCACGACGCAGGTGTATACTCATACGTCGGTCGAGCGTCTCAAGCGGGTGTACAACCAGGCCCATCCGCGGGCCTGAACGAGGGATAGCAGTGCACCAGATACACGGCACCACGATTCTCGGCGTCCGCCGCGACGGCCACATCGCCATGGGCGGCGACGGCCAGATCACGGTGGGCGATACGGTGATGAAGGCCAACGCGACCAAGGTCCGGGCCCTGAAGAACGGCAAGATCCTCGCCGGCTTCGCGGGCGCGGCGGCGGATGCCTTCACGTTGTTCGAGAAGTTCGAGGAGAAGCTGGAGCGCTACCCCGGCAACATCTCGCGGGCGGCCGTCGAGCTGGCCAAGGACTGGCGCTCGGACCGGGTGTTGCGGCGGCTCGAGGCCCTGCTCGCGGTAGCGGACAAGGAGAGTGGCTACGTGATCAGCGGCTCGGGCGAGCTGATCGAGCCCGACGACGGCGTGCTCGCGATCGGCTCGGGCGGGAGCTATGCCCTGGCCGCGGCGCGGGCGCTGCTGGCCAGCTCCAAGCTCGGCCCCAAGGAGATCGTGCAGAAGTCGTTGGAGATCGCGGCCGAGATCTGCGTGTACACGAACACCCACATCACGGTTCTCGAGCTGTAACGATGGCCGAACCCACCCGCCCCCGGCGTGGCGAGCCGCCCCCCCTTCCGCCGACCGCTCCCGAGGCGGCGGTCGAGCCGCTGCCGTGGCTCGAGGAGCTGCCGCCGAAGAAAATCGTCACGGAGCTGGACCGCTACATCGTGGGGCAGGACGCGGCGAAGAAGGCGGTGGCGATCGCGGTGCGCAACCGCTGGCGCCGCGCCCAGGCGCCCGAGGACATCCGGGACGAGATCCTCCCGAACAACATCATCATGATCGGCCCCACGGGGGTGGGGAAGACGGAGATCGCGCGCCGGCTGGCGCGGCTGGCGGGGGCGCCGTTCATCAAGGTCGAGGCCTCGAAGTTCACCGAGGTGGGCTACGTGGGGCGCGACGTCGAGTCGATGGTGCGCGAGCTGGTGGACGTGTCGATCAACATGGTCCGCGAGGAGCGCGAGGACGAGGTGTACCACGTCGCCGAGGAGCGGGCCGAGGAGCGGCTGCTCGACCTGTTGCTGCCGCCAGCGCCAGCCCCCCCGCCGCAACCCCCCGCCGGGGAGCGGGGAGCGGGGAGCGGGAGCGGGGAGTCGCGGCCCCTGTTCGTGGTCTCGTCCAAGGGTGACGTGACGTCCAAGCCGTTGGAGGTGGACGTCGAGACCCAGGAGCGGCGGCGCCGCACGCGCGAGAAGCTGCGCCAGCAGCTGCGCGACCATCAACTCGAGGAGCGGGACGTCGAGGTCGAGGTGCAGCAGCAGTCGTTCCCGATGCTCGAGATGATGCAGCCGCCGCAGGGGATGGAGGGGACCGACGTCAACTGGAGCGAGATGCTTCAGGAGATGATGCCCAAGAAGAAGAAGCGGCGCACCGTGCACCTGCACGAAGCGCGGCGCATCCTCGTCGACGAGGAGCTGAAGAAGCTGGTGGACATGGACGATGTGGTGAACGAGGCACTGGACCGCGTCGAGAACCACGGCATCATCTTCATCGACGAGATCGACAAGATCGCCGGCGAGCGCGGCACGGTCGGCCCCGATGTCTCCCGCGAAGGGGTGCAACGGGACCTCCTGCCGATCGTCGAAGGCTCGACCGTCCAGACGCGCTACGGCTACGTGCGCACCGACCACGTGCTGTTCATCGCCGCCGGCGCGTTCCACATCTCCAAGCCGTCGGACTTGATCCCCGAGCTGCAGGGGCGCTTCCCGATCCGCGTCGAGCTGGGGCCGCTCTCGGAGGACGACTTCGTGCGCATCATGACGGAGCCCGAGAACGCGCTCACTAAGCAGTACGCCGCGCTGGTCGCCGCCGAGGGCGCGACGCTGGAGTTCACGGCCGAGGGGGTGCGTGAGATCGCGCGCGTCGCGGGCAAGGCCAACGAGCGCATGGAGAACATCGGCGCCCGCCGGCTGCACACCGTGCTGACCGCGCTGCTCGAGGACGTGCTGTTCGAGCTGCCGGACTATCCCACCAAGCGCATCGTGTTCGACGCGCCCCAGGTCCGCGAGCGGCTGCAGAAGATCCTCGAGGACGAGGACCTGCGTCGGTATATCCTCTAACACATTCGGGGTTGTGAGGACGTGGGGGCGTGAGTAAAATCAGCACTCACGACTGTCATTTTGACTGCCCGAGCCCATGCCCAAACGCGACTTCCTCGCCATCACGGACTTCAACCGGTCCGAAATCCAGCGGCTGTTCGACCTCGCCGCCCAAATGAAGGAAGGGCGCTACGGGGAGAAGCCGCTGGCGGGGAAAGCCCTGGCGATGGTGTTCGCCAAGTCCAGCACCCGCACCAGGGTCTCCTTCGAGGTTGGCACCACCCAGCTGGGCGGACACGCGCTGTTCCTCTCGGCCAAGGACATCCAGCTGGGGCGCGGGGAGCCGATCCCGGACACGGCGCGCGTGCTGTCGCGCTACGTCAACGGCATCATGATCCGCACCTTCGACCACAGAGAGGTCGAGGAGCTGGCGCGCTGGGCGAGCATCCCGGTGATCAATGGACTCACCGACCTAACCCACCCGTGTCAAGTGTTGGCTGACCTGTTCACCGTCAAGGAGCACCTCGGCGGGTGGGAAGGGAAGCGCATCGCCTGGGTCGGCGACGGCAACAACATGGCCAACAGCTGGCTCGAGGCGGCCGAGGTCCTGGGGTTCGACCTGCGGCTGGCGTGCCCGGAAGGGTTCGAGCCCAATCGCGAGAAGTTCGAGCGCGCCAAGAAGAAGGCGAAAGTCGTGGTGACCGAGGTGCCGGAGGAAGCGGTCGAGGGCGCGCACGTCGTGAACACCGACGTGTGGGCCTCGATGGGGCAGGAAGGCGAAGCGGAGGCGCGGCGCAACGCGTTCAAGGGCTATACCGTGGACGCGGATCTCATGAAGCTCGCCGACCCCAAGGCGATCTTCCTGCACTGCCTCCCGGCGCACCGCGGGGAGGAAGTGACCGACGAGGTGATCGAAGGGCCGCGGTCGCGCGTGTTCGACGAGGCGGAAAACCGCCTGCACGTGCAAAAGGCGTTGCTTGCGACCCTGCTCGGGTAGACTAACCCCGGGGCCATGCCCCGGGGTTCTTGGAGACACACGAAATGGCCCAGGAGACTCTGAAGCGTACGCCCCTGCACGCCGTGCACGTCGCGCTGGGCGCCAAGATGGTGGCGTACGCGGGATTCGAGATGCCGGTCACGTACCCGGACGGCATCAGCGCCGAGCACCGGGCGGTGCGCGAGGGCGTGGGGATCTTCGACGTGTCGCACATGGGCGAGTTCGAGTTCTCGGGGCCGGACCGCAACGCGTTCGTGCAGCGGGTCACCTGCAACGACGTGGGGGCGCTGAAGCCCGGCCAGGCCCAGTACTCGGCGATCCTCACCGAGCGCGGCACGTTCGTGGACGATTGCCTCGTGTACCGCTTCGACGACCGGCTGATGCTGGTCGTCAACGCCGCCAACCGCGCCGCGGATTGGGAACACATCGTGGCGCGCAAAGGCGGGGCCAACGTGCGACTCAAGGACGTCTCCGACGACGTCGCCCTGCTCGCGATCCAGGGCCCCAAAGCCGAGGCGCTGTTGGCGCCGCTCACGTCCCTCGGCGTCGCGATGATCCCCTATTACCACTTCGCGGAGGGCAAGGTCGCGGGGGCGGAAGTGTTCGTCTCGCGCACCGGCTACACCGGCGAGGACGGCTTCGAGATCTACTGCCGCGCCGGCGACGCCGAGCAGCTGTGGCACGCGCTCGCCGGCCCGGGCCGCGCCGAGCCGTGCGGCCTCGGCGCCCGCGACACGCTGCGGCTCGAGGCGGGGCTGCCGCTCTACGGGAACGACATCGACGACACCGTCACGCCCTACGAGGCCGGCCTCTCGTTCATCGTGAAGCTCGACAAAGGGGCGCCGTTCACCGGCGAGGCGGCGCTGAAGAAGCAGAAGCTCGAGGGGGTGACGCGGCGGCTCGTCGGCTTCACGGTCTCTGAGCCCAAGGTCGTGGGCCGGCACGGCATGGATGTCTACGTGGACGGCAAACAGGTGGACATCGTGCGCAGCGGCACCGTCACTCCGACGGTCAACGCGGCCATCGGCACGACGTACGTTCCCAAAGCACAGGCCCAGCCCGGCACAAAGCTCGAGATCGACGTGCGCGGCAAGCGCGTACCGGCGCAGGTCGTGAAACTGCCGTTCGTGGCTCATCGAACCAAGAGGTAAGGCGCCGGCCATACGGCGATACGGCCATACGATCATGCGCATCGGCATTCTCACGGCCTCGGATCTCGGGGCGCAGGGCAGGCGCGAGGATTCTTCCGGCCACGCCATTCAACGCTGGGCCGAGGAGCGCGGGTACGAGGTCGTGGTCCGCAGCGTGGTGCCGGACGAGACCGCGCTCATCGCCGGCAAGCTCACTCGCTGGTCGGACTCGGGCGAGGTGGACGTGGTGCTGACGACGGGCGGGACGGGGTTGGGGCCGCGCGACGTGACGCCCGAGGCGACAGCGGCGGTGCTGGAGCGCCCGGCTCCAGGGATCGCCGAGGCGCTGCGGGCGACGGCCGCCAGGGACTTCCCGCGGGCGTGGCTGTCGCGCGGGACGGCCGGGGTCCGCGGGACGACCCTGATCGTGAACCTCCCGGGCTCGCCGGGCGGGGTCGAGGACGGGCTCAAGGGGCTGGAAGGGCTGCTCGAGCACGCGGTGGCCTTGCTCTCCGGCGCCCCGGTGGATCACCGCTGATGTCTGAGGTCGGATGACCGATCGCATCTTCATCACCCAGGACGACCTGGAGCACGCGGTTCGCGCCAACGCGCAGCTCGAGGGCGCGGGCTTCGCCACGACGCTGACCGCGTCGCTGGAGGAAGCGCGCGCGGCGCTGAAGCGTTACGAGCCGGAGGCGATCGTCCTGACCGGCGGGCTGCACGAGAACGCGGCCGCGCAGCTCCTCGCCTTGGCGCGGGACCGCGCGATCTCGACGCTGGGGCTAGCTGAGTCCACCGAGCCTGATCCCAAAGCCCTGGCCAAATCGCTCGGGCTGACGGCGTGGCTCCGGAAGCCCGCTGACGCGGCGGAGGTGGTGGCGACGGTCAAGCGGCTGATCGAGCGCCGCCGCCTGCAACAGCGCACGGGGATCATCGGGGAGTCGCCGGCGATCCAGGAAGTGCTGGTGAAGATCGAGCAGATGGCGCCGGTAACGTCCACCGTGCTCATCGAGGGCGAGTCGGGCACCGGCAAGGAGCTGGTCGCGCGCGGCATCCACGACCTCTCGCCACGCCGCGGCCAGGCGTTCATCGCCGTCAACTGCGCCGCGCTCCCTGAGACGCTGCTCGAGAGCGAGCTGTTCGGGCATGAGAAGGGCGCGTTCACCGGCGCGGCGGAGCGTCGCCTGGGGCGCTTCGAGCTGGCCGACGGCGGGACGATCTTCCTCGATGAGGTCGGCGAGATGCCGCCCGCGACGCAGGTCAAGCTGCTGCGGGTGCTCGAGGATCGCTCGTTCTTCCGCGTCGGCGGGACGCAGGCGATCAAGGTGGACGTGCGAGTGATCGCGGCGACGAACCAGTCTGTCAAGGAAGCGGTGGCGCTGGGCAAGTTCCGCGACGATCTCTATTACCGGCTCAACGTGCTCGCCATCTATCTGCCGCCGCTGCGCGAGCGCCGCTCGGACATTCCGCTGCTGGTGCGCACGTTCATCGCCGAGTTCGCCAAGCTCCACGACCGGCCGTTCCGCGGCATCACGCCCGAGGCGCTGCAGATCCTCGTCGACGCCGACTGGCCCGGCAACGTGCGGCAGCTGCGCAACCTCATCGAGTCGATGGTGGTGCTCGCGCCCGAGGGCCAGATCCAGCCGGGCGACGTCCCGCACGAGATCCGCGAGCGGGGGCGCGGCCTTCCGATGCGCCTCCCGGCGGCGACGCGCGAGATCGCGGGACAGGAGCTGGAGTTCATCTTCCGCAGCCTCGTCGAACTCAAGCTCCAGGTCGAAGAGCTGCGACGGCGCCTCGAGGAGCGGCCGCAACGCGTCGAGGTCATCGAGGTCGGCCCTGGCGCGGCGGTGGCGACCGTGGACGCCGAGCCACTCCCCGAGGGGCACGTCGTCTACCGCGCCGGCATGACGATGGCGGACGTCGAGCGCGCGGCAATCGAGGCCGCGCTCAAGGAGACCCGCGGCAACCGGCGCCGGGCCGCCGACGTGCTCGGCATCGGCGAGCGCACGCTGTATCGCAAGCTGAAAGAGTACGCGCTGGCGTAATTGACTTCGCCCCACCGGGGCCGCATGTTAGGGCGCCCTTGCTCAACCCCTCGGCGGCCCTGCGGACAGCCAGGTGAACTTCAAAGTCGATCCGGAGCTGTGCGTCACCTCCCTGACGTGCGTACGGGTGTGCCCCGCCGACGCCTTCGCCGTCCAAGGGGACAAGGTCCGGATCCTCGACGATCGCTGCACGCGCTGCGGCATCTGCCTGCCGGCGTGCCCCCACGAGGCGATCATCGCCGTCGGGGACGCCGACCGCGCCCGGGACCTCCTGGCGACGGGGCAGGCGACGCTGATCCTGAGCGTCGAATCGGCCGCGTTCTTCTTTCCGGCCACGCCCGAGCAGGTCGTCAACGCGTGTTACGCGGCGGGCTTCCGCAGCGTGTACCGCGGGGTGCTGGGCGACGAGCTGGTCGCCCGAGAGTACCTAAAGCTCTGGGGCGACACGGGTTGGGGCACGATGATCCGCAGCACTTGTCCGGTGATCGTCGCCACGGTGCGCAAGGACTACCCCGAGCTGGTGCCCTACCTGGCGCCGGTGGCCACGCCGATCGAAGCCGAGGGCCGCTATCTCAAGGCGATGTACGGCGAGGACACGCCGATCGTGTACGCGGGAGTGTGCCTGACCGAGGGCGGTGCCGACGTGGACGCGGCGATCACGTTCGCGGAGCTCAAGGAGCTGCTGCGCAAGCGCCGCGTCACCATCGAAGATCAGCCGCTGCACTTCAGCCGCATTCCCGAGGAGCGGCGGCGTCACTGGAGCACGGCGGGCGGGCTGCCGCTCGAGGTGCTGATGCAGGAGCGGCACGCGAGCCGCCGGTTCCGGAAGGTCCGCGGGCTCGAGTCGCTCAAGGCGATCGCGCGGGCGGTGGGCGTGGACCGCATCGAGCTGGGGTTCGTGGACATCCTGCCGTGCGAGGGGTGCCTCGATCACCCGCTGCTGGGGCCGCGCGAGGAGCTGTTCCGCCGGCGCCAGATCGTGGGCGCCACCGAGCCGCCGCGCGCGTCGTATCCGGTGATCGAGGACCAGGTGGCGCGGCGCGTGCAGGTGGAGACGGCGTTCGAGATTCCCCGCGATGGACACGAGCCGCCGGCGGACGTGGTCGAAGAAGTGCTCGCGGCGATCGGCACGGCACCGAACGGGCGACCCTGGGACTGCGGCGCGTGCGGGTTCGACAGCTGCCGCGGCTTCGCCGTGGCGGCGGCCGAGGGGCGGACGACGCTGAAGTCGTGCCCGCCCTACCTCGACCGCATGGCGACGCAGGCGCTGTCGCAGGCGGCCGAGGACGCGCTGACGGGGCTGGGGACGTTCCGGGTGCTGCGCGACCGGCTGGCGAACGAGGTGGCGCGCAGCAAGCGCAGCACCGAGTCGTTTGCGGTGTTGTTCGTGGACCTCGACAACTTCAAGCAGGTGAACGACAAGTTCGGGCACGAAGCGGGGAACGAGGTGCTGCGCCAGGCGGCGCGGGAGCTGCACGGGGTGATCCGCACGACCGACTTGGCGGCGCGGTACGGCGGCGACGAGTTCGTGGTGGTACTGGTGCGCACCGGGCTGGAGGGGGCGCGGGGTGTGGCGGAGAAGGCGCGGGCGCGCGTGGAGGCGATCGGTCGGGCGCTCGGCTATCCGACGGGGCTGGTGACGGTGAGTATTGGTGTGGCCGAGTTCTCGCCCGCGAACAGCGAGCGGGAGGACGTGCTCGTGGCGGCCGACCGCGCGCTGTACCGGGCCAAGGCGGCGGGGCGCAACCAGGTGGCAACGGGAGACCAATGACGTGACGCCTTCCAAGTCGGCGCAAGAATCGGGTGACGAGGGGCAGCGCCCGCCGCTGCAGCCGGGCGGGGGAGTGGGGCCGGATCCGTGGGGAGTGAAGCGCGCGGAGAATCTGCTCACGAGTCTCACGGGTGTCTTGTCGGCGAGCGTCGTGGTGACGCCACAGGGCGAGGTGAGCGAGATCCACGTGCTCACCCGCAACGACGTCGCGGCCAAGCAGGTGGTGCGCAACATCGAGTCGGCCCTGATGGCGCAGCTCGGCATGAAGATCGATCACCGCAAGATCAGCGTGGCGCAGACGGCGGACGTGCGGCCGATCGAGCAGTTGCAGGAAGACGCGATTTCTTCCCGCGCCAAGAAGCGGGTGGTGGTGTTCCGGCGGCTCGAGGTGCGGCCCGCGGACCGGCCGCAGCGGGTCGTGGTGACGGTGAAGCTGTCGTTCGGGGAGCGGGAGGCGGAGGCGCAGGAGCTGGGGACCGACACGTTGCGCAACCGCGTCGAGGCGGCGGCGCGCGCGGCGGCGCTGTGCTTGGACGACCTCATCCCCGACAACTCAATCGCGCTCGAAGGGGCGCAGATCATCGACGCGTTCGATCGCAAGTTCGTGTTCGCAGCGGTGCATGGCCTGGGGGGGCGGGAGGCGCAGCTGCTGACGGGAACGTGTGAAATCCGTGAAAGCGCGGAGCGCGCCGCGGTCTTGGCGGTGCTCAACGCGACGAACCGCTGGGTAGACGCGCGGCGCTAGCTGTAGGTCTATTTTCCTCAACAACTTATGCAGGGTACGAACCGTGTGTCGCGAGGGTGCGAAACGGGGGGCTAGCGCGTTTTGGGTTTCGATAGTATCTCGGGTTCCGTGGATACGGTTCGAATCAAGCGGTACTGGGGCACGCAGCGAGTCGCGCGAGTGTGTCAGGTGACGCCGGGGACGGTGGCCAACTGGATCGATCAGGGGCTACTTAAGGGCCACAGGACGCCGACGGGGCGGCGGCGGGTGGCGTCGGCGGACCTGGCGGATTTTCTGCGTGCGCACGGGATGGCGGTGCCGGCGGATCTGGCGCAGGCCGAGGCGCAGCGCGAGAAGATCGTGGTGGTGGACGACGAGCCGGCGTACCTGAAGGCGCTGATGAAGTTCATCGAGCGCAGCGACCTCGGGGTGGACGCGGTGGCGGTGGCGAACGGGATGGACGCGCTGCTGGAGATCGGGAAGCTGCGGCCGGCGGTGGTGGTGCTCGATTACCGGTTGCCGGACATGAACGCGGATCAGGTGGTGGAGCGGCTGCTGGAGCCCGGGGGGCGGGGGTTGGGGGCGGAGGTGGTGGTGGTGACGGGGGGGATTCCGCCGGAGGCGGAGCAGCGCCTGCGGCGGGTGGGGGTGCGGACGGTGGTGCAGAAGGTGGACGGGCTGGACGTGGTAGTGGACGCGATCCGGCAGGCGCTGCGACAGCGGCGCCGGGCGGCATAGGCGACAGGGAGTGCAACGGCGCTGAGCGCGTGAAGCGCGTGGCGCAGCGGTCATACAAACCGAACTTCGATAAAAAGGGGCCCCAGGTCACCGCAGGCCACAAGCGGAGCTGAGCGGACAGGAAAACGAGCGGAGCGTCGGGTGCGCCATAGCGAGGCGTGCCACTCCAGGTCAACGAGCCGTATGACTCGCTGGTCGTAGAAAGGGGTGACGCTCGAATGTACGGATTGCTCGCGGCACTGTTCACGGCAATCGCGAAGTTGTTTTTCGCGGATGGTACGGTCAGCATCTGAGGTGGTCTAGGGTCCCTCCAGTTCTTCTAGTTGAGGTGGCGCAGTGGCAGAAGCGCTCTCCAACAAGCGCGGTTTCTACCTTCTGACCGTGATGGTCACTATCGCGGTGGGAGGTCTCGCCCTTTATCCCGACTGGGAGCTACCCGCTGGCACAGCCTACCTGAATGGGGTTGTCGCATTCGCTCTATTGGGTGTTGTCAGTGATTCTTTCTTTGTTCCTGTGTCACGCATCTCTTTCGAAAAAATAGCAACATCGGTCGCTTTCATTCCGCTGCTCGCGACCGTTCTGCTGTTTCCCCACCCGTGGCCAATGGTCATTGCCGGCACGACTGCCCTTGTCGTGAACGCGGTGGTCAAGAAGAAACCCTTCCCCAGAGTCTGGTTCAATACTGCCCAGTACATGGTATTTGTTGGTCTTGGTGGTTCGGTCTACACTGCGCTGGGGGGATCCGTCGGAGTTGAGCATTTCAAGTTTTCGATCATTCCCTTTGGCGCGCTTGTAGTGACTTTCTTTGCTGTCAACCAGGGTTTGGTGGCAGTTGCTCTGCATTTCATGAGCGGTGTACGCGTGAGGGAATCGTGGGAGCGCATTGTCGGTGGATCACTCTTTTATGATCTAATCGCAAGCTCTCTCGCCTTGCTCCTCGCGTTTCTCTACATCGAACTCCAGTTCGCAGGATTGGCGATACTCATACTGCCGCTATTGTTCGTGCGCCACATGTATCAGATGAACTTGCAGGTCGAACGGGTTAACCGAGAGTTGCTTGAGTTGATGGTGAAGGCAATCGAGGCGCGTGACCCCTATACCTCCGGACACTCTGTTCGTGTGTCGGAGTATGCCCGCTCGATCGCCAGGGAACTCGGGCTGGCTCCCAAGCAAGTAGATCAGATTGCCACAGCTGCTCTGCTACATGATGTGGGGAAGATCTACGAGGATTTCGCACCTCTCCTCCGGAAAGAAGGTAAGCTCACTCCGGAAGAACGCATGTTAATGCAGGCGCATCCAGTAAGGAGCGCTGACCTTGCGGGCACCATCGCGGAGTTCCGCGGCAGAGTGCAGACAGATATTCGGAATCACCACGAGAACTACGATGGGACCGGTTACCCGGATGGTTTAGCTGGTGAAGAGATCCCTGTTGGTGCGCGCATCGTAATGATCGCGGACACGCTGGACGCAATGACAACGGACCGACCCTACAGAAAGGCCCTAACTCTCTCGAGAACGCTAGAAGAGCTCAGGAAACACTCCGGCCGCCAGTTTGATCCTAAGCTGGTCGACCTTGTCTGCCACTCACCGAGTATTCGACGCCTTCTCGGTCCTCAGGCGTTGCCGAGTTCTGCAATTGAGCAGGTTAAATCGGTCCACAGAAGCGACCAGAGCGGCGCCCCGGCTCGCGTGCTCACGTAGGCAACCCAGACATGTTGGATGTCTTGTGACGTCTGAGGAGCATCTGTCTATCGAGCGTCCCGAGGAGAGCGAGGGCTTTGAGATCTTTGGAAAAAGTATCCTGTCTATGATCAGTCATCTATCTCTACAAGTCTCCTACGCTCTCGTGTTCGGTCCCCAAGAAACCCTGAAGTTGCAATAGCCATAGCCGCTTCTTCCCACACGCGCCCAACCTGTCCATCTCTTTCAGCGCGAGTCTCGTCTCCACGGAGCTACTCCTGCGACAGATTGCTTCCACCCAGGCTTTGGCCGCCAGTGCGTCAAAGTGATGCATGAGGTGTTTTCCCCGAAAATCATTGACGGCATTGGTTGCGGTAGCCAATGCCCTCTCGGGGTCGTCGAGTTTGGCCATCCGGTACACCAGCAGTTTCTCGTATACCCCTCGACTTGGGAGCCCTCGTTTTCGCCCCTGCACTCTGCTCTCGAGTAGGAGGATCTGATTCAGGGCTAGCTGAATGTTGCCGAGAGCGAGTGCCAAACAGGACGACTCTGCCAAGAAGCTCACGTGGACGTACCATCTCTGTTCAAGGCCCGCCATTCTCCCCAATTGCTCCAAGCATCTCTCGGCATCCTTGCCTCGACCCACCAGCAGATATGCGTCGGCAAGGTTGCCGTAGCGCGAGATGCTGTTCACGGGGTTATCAGTCGAGTGTCGGGCCAAGTGGACCGCTTCCTCTGCGAGCGCTACTCCTTCGTCGGGTCGACCCTGCATCGTGCAAAGATTGGCCATATTGCCTAGAATTGTCGACTTCTGGGCATCGTCGCCGATATGATTCGCCAGCTTCAGACCCTCTATGTATGCTGCCTTTGCGCTGCTCCATTCGCAGAGCGAGAGTCTGCACACACCGAGAGCGTTTAGAGCTGTGTACCGGAGGGAAGGGTCTCTTGCCAGGGCTTGTGCGCCAAGTGTCTTCTCGATTTCGGAGATCGCCCGAGGAATATCACAGTTTGTGTAGTGACTGTACGCAAGCGCGTAGTGGACTGTGGGATTCTCTGACAGCACACTAACCAAGGACTGTAGCTCGCTCTCCGCTCGAGCCATTCTCGGTTCGTCGTTTGACTCGCTAGCTGACCTGATGAGCAGGTAAACGCTCTTCGCAGTCAACTCAGTGCTGTTTGCGGCTTTTGCCCTTTCCAAGGCCCACTCAGCCATCTCGGAGGCTCTAAGGTCGCCTTCCCCATTCAACAGCCCCTCAGCCGTCGCAAGCTGAAATGCTGCGTCAGCTCGTTCCTGGGGACTAAGGTGTTCGTCCTTTGAGAGTGGTTCGACTACATCTCGTGCGCCTCTGGCCTTCGATTGGTTTAGAAGCGCTTTGCCAAGAAGCAGCCGCAGTCTTCGGACGAATTCAGGGCGATGGGTGTAGGCAAGGATGGCATACAGAATCCGCTCCACTTCGTGAGCTGCTCCAAAACCCAAGGCGAGCTCTGATCCTTCAAGAGCGTAAGTGATCGCCTTAGCGATCTCATTCCCGCGGAAGAAGTGACTCGCTATCTCTAGCTGAAGCGCCCAATCAACTGGTCCCGGTAGGCTCGCCAAGTGTTGAGCGACTCCCCTATGCAGGTGCTGTCTTAGTCCGCTGGGCAATGCGTAGTACGCCTGGACTCGCAGTAGCTCATTCCGAAACTCCATATCCCCTCCCACGTCGCGCAAAAAGCCCTCATCGCGAAGGCTTGCCAGGGCCGCCGCGGCCTCTGCGACGGGAAGACCGGCGAGGTCGTACAGGGCAACCTCCGACAGGCGTCTACCAAGTATGGCTGAAAGAGTGAGAGCCATTCGCGCGTTCGGTTGGATCCTCGAAACATTCCTGGCGAAGACGCCCGCGATGGCTCGGGGAATACCAATGGAGGGCGCAGGCTCCGTGTCGAGGGCTTCTATGACTCCCAGGAGCGACCGCTCGCCATGGGCAAGCCACTCCCTGGTGAGGAGCTCGATCGCCAACGGATTGCCGCTGCTGGCCTTCAGAATCCGTTCGATCGGTATCGCGGTTCGCGAAGGCGCTCGCGCCAATTCCGTCACCATTCTGCGCGATTCCGTGGGACCCAAAGGCTCGAGCTCCAGCTGCCGCAGCGCCGGGATGGATTGATCCGAGGCCAACGCCGCAGCGGCGACCGTCACTCGGAGTTCTCCGGGCCGAGCCGTCAGGACCAACAGCACGCGCGACCCCGACAGCTTGCGGGCCAGGACGTGGAGAATCCCTACGGTCGCATTGTCCGCCGCGTGCAGGTCGTCCACTACCAGCACGACCGGGCTTTCCTCTGCCGCCGCGCTGACCGTCTTCAGAAACGCATCGGCA